>Ga0209434_1000300_pt1 | contig 25316 bp, 28 predicted proteins | sample ETNvirnome_2_300_FD_184068 | JGI IMG/M metagenome (GOLD analysis project Ga0209434, IMG submission 184068) | Marine viral communities from the Pacific Ocean - ETNP_2_300 (SPAdes) (version 2) | ecosystem: Environmental > Aquatic > Marine > Oceanic | place: Pacific Ocean | collected 2013-06-22
ACCGCGTTCGTTCCCGGTCAGCTTGTCAAGATTGTCGAGCCCCAGCAGCTAGGCATAATGAAGCGTCCTGACGATGATGGGAATATCGGTGAGGGTCCAGACTTCATCGGCACCGTGACGAAGGTCGAGCCTCTAGGGATGGACCCTAGCCGACCGTTGGCGAATGTTTGGGTCATGTGGATGCACTCAGGCATAACCGACCAGCACAACAACTATAACTCTGAGAGCGGCAACGCGACCTATCTGGTGCCCGTTGCTTAGGGGGATAGTAATATGATTGCATCTAGTATTCTTTTTATTGTGTCGCTTTGGATTATTTTCGGAGTGGTTGCGAGGGTTGGTGGCCTTAGTACATGAGATTCCCGCGTGAGTCAACCGTGAGTTGTAAAAAGATTGTGAGCGTGTTGTAACGTGAGTGTGCGTGAGTTGTCAATAAAGTGTCTGCCGTTCCTGGCGACCGTTGACGGGCAGGACCGATTCGGTCAAGGGTTGCTGAACCCCGTGAGTCATGCGAGAGGTGGGTTATTCGCATGCACCCTAAGCGTGAGTAATAAACTCACGGTCGAGAGGTAAGGAAATTATATATGGAACTGCTAGTATCAGCCGGGGTCTGTGTAGCCCTCTCTGTACTACTGCTAGTGATAGCGGTAGCAATAGGGGACGCCTTCCGTTGACCGTGAGCTTTGTGAGCTTGTGAGTTGTTTGTGTGACGCATGCAACTCACGGTCGAGAGCACATTAAAAAAGAATGTAATACACATATAAGAGAGTAGGGGTACCCCCCCCCTCCCCCACACCCCCCGAATGTATGCGCTACGTAATACGTGCATGTGCTAAGCGATGTCTAAGTACATTAATAATGCGTATATAAAATTTTCAAACTTTTGAGATATAGCTAGGGAAAGAAAAGAGAGGAGAACATAATTAAAACAGTATGTTGTTGAGAGAAGCGGTTATATTAGCTATAGCGATTATTGTTCCAGGTGGTTTGCTAGTATATTTTGCATGGAAGGCATATAAAGTAAAGAAGAAGATAGTTAGTCCATTAGAGGCAACCGAAGCCTTTAAGCGCTATTATCCGGTGAGGTTATATAAAAATGCAACTAGACGTCCCCCGAAGCGCAGAAACACAAAAAATATTCGACAGGCTTAAGCAGATAATACGCGCATATTTTCGCGCGAAAGTGTTTACACAATATAACGCGGACGATATGCGCATGCGTATACGTGCTTCGAACGGCCATGGCGCGTGGGAAATTAAATATATTCCCAGCAATTCCACAGATATATAACATATTTTCGACACGTACATAACACGGCTAGTATACTATTTATAATCGTGCATTTTGTAAATGACAAAATTACTGAGGCAATCTTCTGGTCGTGTAGCATTATTATAGTAAGCTGTATTGGCTATTTGCTTTCTTATTGCTAAAAACCCGTCTTCTAAAATATTTTGCTATCATTTTTTCCCAATCTGAGGTATACTTAGTACGTGCCTGATATGTTAAGTATAGGTTTCTTAAGTCTCACGGGTCTTTTGTGTATGATCGCCGCGGGATTAGCGTATCGCGGATACCGGTATAAGAAGGAGTGGCAGCTTACAACCGACGAATTGGTCGAAGAGGCTCATAAATTAATTAACGCTATGAGAAAAAACCCACTACATGATAATGACGAAGCCGCTAGCGTTATACCTACAGATTTCGATGACCCTTCCGAATTGCGCACATTTTTAAAGTCTCCGGAGTACCTCACAACGCTATGCACTGTATTGGTTAAAAAAGCGGGAGGCGAGGTACGTCTTAATCAAGGAGATTTTGAACCTATTACCTCTAATGATTATATTTCGGTGTTCGTCGATACAAAGGACAGTAGCCTATTGCTTCGTCTTAATTCTATTGTTGACTATTTTCCCGACGACGATAACACCTACCACTAATGCTTTCATTTACTGACGCCGCTGTTAAACAGTTCAACGCGGCCCTCAAGGGCCCTGAGAGCGTCCGAGTGGCCGTCAAGGGCGGAGGGTGTGCCGGCATGTCATATGCCCTGGAAATCGATTCTGAGACGTCTGAGGACGATATCGTGGTAGTGTTAGAGAACATTACGGTCTACGTAGATCCACATAGCGCCTCTATACTGGAAGCGACGACCATAGACTTTGTAAAAACGGGGTTATCTGAAGGATTTGTCTTCAATAACCCTAAAGCCAACACAACATGTGGTTGTGGTTCTAGTTTTTACTAGGAAAATTTTTCGTAAAGCTTTTGAGTAGATAATTAGCATATGAATTCACGTGTTCTCGACGACGCTTTGTCCCACTTATCCGATGACGAGCTTCAATATTATGAAGATCTGGTTGGCCTGTGGGACTGGTATAACTGTTCCTGAGAGAAATTTTTTCGTTACGCTTCGCGTTAGCCCCTAGTTACAATAGGAGGTGATGTTATGTTGCGAACATTATTAATAATTTTAGCTTTGTCGTTGGCTGCATGCATTCCTGATCAGGACTGCTGCGAATCAGACAACGAAAAGGATAGCGATACGCCAACCGAAGTAGGTGACGAAATGCCAAATGTTGAGTGGGAAGACGACGTCGTATCCGATCCGTTTATCCCTCCTTCCAATATCACATGGGAAAATTGTGCATGTGTGGAAGGAGACCACCCTTGTAATATTGAAACAATTGATCATAATGGAAATAATTTTGGCTTATATGCTCTTTATGGGCGCCCCATTGTGCTGGACTTTTCTGCTGGATGGTGTGGTCCATGTCGGAACGCGGCCGCGCATGCACAGGAAATTCAAGATCTTTATCGAGACACGGGCCTTTTGTATATTACCGTCTTGGTGGAAACTGCAGAAGGAAACGTACCCACTGAACAAGATATTCAAGCCTGGGCCGATACGTACGGTAATACAGATTCTTTGGTAATTGCCGGAAGTCGCGCCATGTTAGAAAGCGGCGGGGGCACCTGGGCGCTAACGGGGTGGCCAACTTTTTATTACATCGATCGTGAAATGGTTTTGCGGGATATCGACCGAGGATATAATAATCAAGAAGTTATCTATTCAATTGAGTGGCTATTAACGCTATAATATTACTATTTATAGTATGAAATCAATTGATTTAGCTTTGGCACAGCTGTGTGCTGACGATCTTGAAGCCTATGAAGAACTTGTTGAACTTTGGGTTTGGTATGGCGGAGACACCTAATGAAACTCCTACTTGAAAACTGGCGAAAGTATATAACAGAAGATTGGCGCGATACATCGTGGGAAACTGACGATGAAAAAGTTACAATCGGAGATGTGGTTGATTATCTAGGCGATGAGACTGTTGATATTAATGTTTTAGAACTCTCGCAACAATTACCGCCTTTGCCAACACGCGGAGCGGACCGAGTGGCGGCTGCCAGTTTGGATTATCCGATTATAGTTGTAAAGAGCGGAGGACAATACCGATTTGTTTTAGACGGCAATCATCGTCTTCAAAAAGCAATCGATGAGGAAGTCGAAACAATAAAAGCAAAAATCTTAGATCTAGACAGTCCAGAAACCCCAGAGGTGTTCCAAAGAATGTTTGGGGGAGCAGGATGAAACTCCTACTTGAAAACTGGCGGAAGTATTTGAACGAAGAGGTCAAATTTCGTGGCATCTTAAAGCTTAAACCAAATCCAGAAATTATGGCGCAAGCAAAAGCCATCATGTTAGAATTACCTTCAGAAGCAGTACTGTTACCGGACAAGGCTCTTCATATAACTCTTGCTCATCAAAGCGTGTTGAAGAAATATAGGCCTCTACTTAAAAAATTAACTCTTCCTCCCGAACCCGAGGTAATACTAGCGCCCGATTACGAAGTAAAGGTTGATGAAGGCGGCCGCAAGGCTTGGGTAGTACGAGTTGAAAATCAAGAAGACTTAAGAAGCTATGTTAACGAGGTAATGGGAATGGTGAAAGGTCCCGCAAATCCAGAACCAGAACGAGTGTTCCATATGACCCTGGCAAATTTGACAGGAGATGCGGGAGATTCGGTGCGATGAAACTCCTACTTGAAAACTGGCGCCAGTATCTAAACGAGGCGCGTTACGAAAGTGAAGTTGTTGACGCTGTCACTCAAAGATTGCCGGCAGATATAAGAAACATAGTAAAAGAATGGCCCAAAACCACCGGTTACCCCGACTATAAAATAGCGTACGCTCTAACTGAAGAAGGTCTAGAAAAATTAAAGAGCTTTCCATACCACATTCAAGATCAATACACCATCATACCTCTGCTAGATTTACAAGGAGGAGTATCTTTACGACAAGCTGCTGATGTAAAGAGCGCCGTAGGGGTTGTAGTAATAGAGATCGAGGCCTCGGACAAAGTAAGCAAGATTGAAGTCAGCGGTCAATTCCTCCATAATTGGGGCGCCGTAATGCACACTATTACTGTAATTACGATTCCACCAACAGTAGATACAATAGAAAAGTTTAATAGTGAAATAACCGAAAACACTTCAGTAATGCAGCGCGTCAAATCCAATATGGATCATGAAATTCGCCATGGCATGCAAAACGTTTATCAAGATAAGGTTTATGATAGAGAGGGATATATTACCAGCACGCCAGATCTTGAGGAAATTAAAAAAGTTATCATCAAGGCTGTCGGTGAAGAAGCTTTTAATCAAGCCGTGCCGGTGGGCAAACAGGGAGGCCTGGGCCCGGGTCAGTGGAGATTCTACACCTGGAGGCCTAGTGAAATAGAAGCTTATATTGTTTCAGCTATCCGCGACGCCCAGCCGCAGAAAGATCCACAGTCAGTCTTTCGGGCGCTAAAAGACCTTTTCATCGGGCAGTGGAGTACTCCGCACGGCTGGGTGGCTTGGGAAAAAGAGGGATATTCAGAGGAACAAGCTCGCAAAATCCTTGAAGCCCAAGCGCTGCATTACTACGAGAATTATTATCTTAAATATGGGAGTTTGTTCGAATGAAACTCCTACTTGAAAACTGGCGAGAATATCTAGCGGAAGAACAAGGACGCAAAGTTAATATATTTTTAGACATGGACGGTGTTCTGGTTGACTTTCCCAGCGCCTTAAAAGACCACATTAAGAAAATTTATTCTGCTAATCCTGAGGAGGTACATCCTAATTCAAAAAGCTCTCGCGCGGCCCTACGACGATTACAGAAATTAAATTTATCCCCAGAGGCTGTTGATGAGCTTTATGATGAAACTGAGGCTGTCTTTCGCGAGGGTGGAAACTATAATAATACACAGAAAATGATGAGCCGGTATATTCTTAAGGCTCTGTTGAGCAACAAGCCTTTATGGCTGGCCATGAACAAACTAGAGGGCGCAGACACCGTGGTCCAAAAGGCTTTTGATTTGGCTGACAACGTTTTTGTTCTCACCGCTCAAGTAGATGAAACCTCCGAAGAGGCAAAAAAGGAGTGGATTGCTAATCACTTTCCTCAAATCAATTCTGCCAATGTTAATGTAGATCGAGACAAGGGCGCCCGCCTAGAACAGCTTATTTCTCGGGGAGAAGTTGGTGCCGAAGATTTAAACATCCTCATCGATGATCGTAAACATTTTTTAGATAGTTTTATTAATGCGGGTGGCGACGGAGTACAATATGATTTTGAAAATCCTCAATTGGCTTTCGATGAGCTTGAAAGGTTAATCTCTCACTAATTATATCGTATGCATTACAAAGATACAAGTTGGAGCAGTGCTTGGAGTGAATTCACCAAGACTCCAAGAAGACGTAAAAAACTTTTAAAGGAAGCCTCGCCGGCTTTTGTTAATGGAGTCAATCGCTGGATTGATGTGGTAACAGACGGTGGTGATTACCCCCTTAATGATATGCTTCCGTGGGACGATTTGTTCGATGGGGCCCTCCGCGTAGCTATACCAGCAACCAGCAAAGATGATGAAAATTTATCAAAGATTGTTACTGCATTGAAGTTTGGCGGCTGGGGACTACCAGTTAAGGGACACTCTCCTTCAGGTGTGGTTCCATATACCGGATTCCCAGTTAAGAGGGTAGTGCAGAAAAAAAGGCGCCTCGGGACTGGGGAAACTTATGAAGAAGAGGTGGAGGTGGCAAAATTAGATATTTCTAGAATGAATATAAAAGTTATTCCCAAGGGCCCTCGCAAAGGCGAGGAGGTGCGTAAAGAAGAAACAACCACCATGTCACGTGCGATCAACAAGGCTACAAAACTTGACGAAGATTTAAACTGGTATATTTCTCCCGAACTAGCCGACTGGTGGCAGAAGAAGCAGACTCACTATACCAACCCTCTGAATGCTAAGAAAATAGAAAAGCTGTTCAAGGGCACGGCCACGAACAAAGGTACCACCTCAGACCAAATGATTATCTTGTCGCGACACCCCATTGATGTACTACGCATGGGCGATGTGGAAACAACCGAAGACATTGGAGGCTGGGAAGGAAAGATAGGCCACTGTCACCGAGAGGGCGGAGAGGAGGAGCGCTGTGCACAACAAGAAGCCCTAGGCCATGGCCCCATTGCGTACCTTGTCAATAAAAAGGATTTAGATTATTGGCTGAGTGGCGACGATGCAGATGAGAGAATGTCAGCTTACGTAGCCGGCGAAAAGCCCAAACATAAATTATCACACTTTGACAATAAGGAAATTTTCAACGACCGTGATCGCGACATTAATGGTATCAAGGCCATCAACCGTGTACGCCTTCGGCAGTATCGAGCGCACCGACGTGGAGAAGATCAACGCGATGAGATGTGGGCAGTTCCCGAAAAGAAAGTCTATCCCGGAGCCTCGATTGTTCCAGGCTTCTTAAGTGCCGTAATGGATTGGGCGTGGGACAGACAGAAAGGTACATATGAGGATGCATACGAAGAAGGAGAGTTCCCCCGCCTTGATAGTCTTGAACGACTCGGGGGCAAGTATGCAGACACGCGCGACGGCGAGCTATTGAATTCGTTCTTTTCCAAATCTGGTATAGACCCAGAGTATCGAGATGTTTGGGTGACTCACGAAGACGAAGAGGCGGAGGAATTGGAACCCACCCCAGAAGAGTTAGCCGAGCGCATGGACGACAGCGTTCAAGACACCATGGAAACGATGAACGGCAGAATGGATCATGCCAGCGTTCATGGCGAAGTTGAAGTATATGACGAAGATCCAGTTTGCCTCATGAGCGCTAATATGGGGGTTAGCTTTAATGAAGATCTCTTTGGAGAAGACGGCGGAGCAGAGTATGAACTACCATCCGGATGGCGCGAGATCGAGGAGCTGTCGGAGGAGTTCCGGTCCGCCCTGGCGGAGGCTCACATTTATATCAACAGTGAAGATATGCAAATTGATGAGTATAACAACGATATTACCTTCTCGTTCTATATCAATAATGAGGACTATGAGAATAACGCTGCCGGCTTTGAGGCTTTTGCAGACCATGTAGAAAGCGAATATGATAGCAATTACGACGACATCCGCCGTGTGATGAAGCGCGTGTTGATCCGTGAAAACTATATGGGGCCGGATGCTTACGAAAATCTCCACAAACAATTAAAAGACACAGAAGAAAACGAAGACACACTCTATCGTCATTGGGATTTTGATATTGATGGTAACGAAATAACGTTCCAGTTAAAAGACCCTGCTTCATTGGTTGACGGCTTCCCTAACCTTAGCGGACTTTATCTCGGGACCATCCCAGCTGGAACGAGTCTCACTTATCTTTTTCACGATTGGCATTATGAAAAATCCAAAGAGTTCGATAATCTATTTATTCCAAGCATTCGTAAATTATTTGATGAAGCAGAGAAAGCAGCGCTGCAGCAGTTAAGTTTACCCGGCGTTGAGGCAAAGGAAGTGCACGGCTTACTCCTTCCCTCGCGCGCTCAATTTCGGTTGAAACAAATTTATGATAGTTACGATGCGCCGGCTCACATCTATCTTCAAATTAAAATGGACATCGAAGAAGCCATCACCGCGGAACAAATTGAAGAGATAGAATATTTCCTCAAGTATCTGGATGCAGAGTCTAAGATCGATATAATACAAAAAGCTGCTGTGGAAATATTTGATACGTTCAGGATCACGGCCGTCGAGCGGAAAAAAATAGAAGAGCAAGTAAGTCGCCTAGCGACCAATATAGTACCTATTATGAATGGTCTTTCTCTCTTAGATCTCATGAGATTTGCCAACGACATCAATCCCGACGTCGAGGGTGCCAACAACTACATTAGTGATCTTATTACAAAAATACACGCAAGACTTGCCGCGTTGGTTCCCGCGCGCGAGATTCCTGCGGGGAAACTGGACGACGCCGTTCACACGTTCTCTAGCCAGATTAATCTCAAGAAAGTTCAAGATGCTCTAGGCGCAGCTACCGAGTCACAAGAGGCTGCCAAGGGCGTGGCAGACCCCTATGCTTATACCAAAAATGACGAGGATTGGGAGAAGTTCCAGTTTGGAGCTGCCGGCAAGATCTTGGGACTAGTTTTAACTAAAGCCACCACAGCTGCGCCAGTCCAGACATTAGAAGGTCTAGCGGGGAACATAGAGGGTCTTGTAGCTACCGTAATCGGACGAATTAAAGACGCAGTGCACACGGCAATTAGAGATCCTGCCATGTCCCGGAACGTTCGCAATATCACCCGAGCATTCGCACCCGATCCGATGCCGGAATGGTACAAACAACAGCTGAAGAAGGCACAGCTATCAGTAAAACGAGTCCTTGCCGCGCTTCCCCCTTCTGTTTTGGGCTCTCGCGACCCATCGGTGGACGACCTAATAGATCTAATGCCGGAATCATTATCTCTGCTGGAAAGAATCGATACGAGTTTAAATTTTCCTTCTAAAAAACGAAAATTTAGAGTAAGGATCAAGAGAAAATGAAATTAATCCTGGAGCGCTGGAATATCTTTCTAGAGGGGCTTCTACGAGGAATAATTCCAACCCGGGAGGAATTGGTTGAATTTATTACCGAAAACCCCGAACAGGAAATAAATTTAGATAACCCACGTGGCAGCAGTAAGGCTTTCGGCCGCGGCAAAGAAAATAAAGTAGAATTGCCCTTTGATTATGGCGAATATCCTGATATAATCAATCCTGCCGACAATATGGGATGGGATATTATTATTGTTCCCTCGGCTACAAAAGAAGATGAATTTTTAATCCCTGTGGGTCATGTAGAATATACAAAAGATAGAAGAGACAAACGGGGAAACGATAAAATTATTATCGCACCGGATGGACACTATTCTGATGAGGATAAACAGGTGATTGACGATTTTTTCGCGAACCTAAAGGGGTTCGAACCTGTTAGGTGGTATTAGTGGTGGAATTAATTTCAACGCATTTTGTTAAAACGCAAGATGTGGGATATCACGGCAACCTTTTTGGCGGAGTTATGCTTGCGTGGCTTGATGAAGCTGCCGCGGCCTACGCTGCTCAAGTAGCCGACACTCCGCGTATGGTAACAAAACACATTGCCGGCCTCACATTTGAAAAACCGTGCCGGCCGGGCCAAATTATAAAAATATATGGAGAGGTGGCGAAAGTTGGCAAAACTTCTCTAACTCTCAACATGGAGGCTCGACGACACTCTGTGTATAATGGAACACAGAGAACCGTTGTGAGTACGCAGATGACATTTGTACGTATCGATGGCGACGGGGAGGCAATCCCCATTAGTGAGAAAGTAAGACAGAAGTACCGATCCGCAGAGGATTTTTCTTAAGAGTCCCTCCACAAATTGTTGGCCGCAAACTTAATTACCTCTGCTGCTGAATCCTCGTTATAACCATAATTTTCCATTAGGGTCGTAACCATTTCATTATACTTGCGCTGTTGTTTGTTGTCGCGGCTCTTGGATTTAGTAACAATCCGAGATATTTCTTTCACGCTACCGATTAATTTGTTTTCAATTGCCTCTTTAAGGGGCCCATAAGCTTTCCAATCGATTTTTTCTCCACGTCGTAGTTTTGCAAACATGTAAGAGGTAATATCTGCTCTAAAATTATCCTTTGAGGTGCCCTTAATTCCAATTTGTTCCTCAATGCTGGTTAAGAACCGTTCGTCGGGTTCCATTTCTTCATTGGTTACCCTATCTTTAACCTTGGTGGCGTTAACATAGGCTTCGGCATGATCAAGGTAATTGTTAAACAGAGCTTCGGCCTGTTCCTCGTAGGCAGAAACAAAAGCCTTAGTGATCTCCTTCTCAAGAATCTTTAGATATTCCTCATGAAGCGTTTTTTGGAGATAAACAAGATAGCGTTTTCTATCTTCTTCAATGGTAATTTGTTCCTTAACCTGCTTTATTAACGAATCTCGCATTGAAATGGGCGTGATCATATTTTTATCGGAATCTGTGAGAGCGTTGTCGATCGCCTTCATAATAAACCGAGTGGAGATGCCTGTCATTCCTTCGTCTCGGACCTCTTCTCGTAAATCATTAATATCAACCTTTTTGATGAGCCCTTTTTCTATAATTTCTTCTCCGTTATAAATTTTCATTTTAGTCAGAGCATCAACCTTGTTGGTGGGCTTAAGGCGCGAAAGAACTGCAAACATGGAGGCCACCTCTAGGGTGTGGGGCGCTATGTGACATTTAAAGTCAGAGGACCCGAGCATCTTTTTGTAGATTTTTTCTTCCTGCGTGTACTCTAAAGAATATGGAACGTTAACGCGGACAATACGATCTAGGATGGCCTCGTTGGTGTGCTCGGACTTAAATTTATTCCACTCAGCCTCATTACAGTGAGACAAAATCACTCCATCAAAATAAATCATAGCCTGTTTACCCGGGGAGGGTACCGATTTTTCTTGGGTAGCTGTAATCATTGTATGTAAAAATTCAATTTCATTTTTAAACACTTCAACAAATTCTACAATACCGCGGTTTCCGACATTAAACGCGCCGTTTAGGCTTAATACGCGCGGGTCATCCTCAGGATACAGGTCCAGCTTCGAAATGTCCTCAGAACCAATCAAAATGCTGGTGTCTTGAGTGTTGGGGTCCATGGGGGGCACCACGCCCACGCCGCGGCGCCCACGAATAGAAAAAGTAGAGGTTATAATGGGCATCGACATATAATCGCTATCAAACTCGTTGATAAGACGATGACGACAAACGGGACAAAGATCGCCCTCAATAGCAATTCCATATGTATCTTTAAATTCGCCTCTTAGGCTCCGCGGGATGAGATGAAGGGGCTCTTCGCGGATGGGGCAATCTTTGATGTGGTAAACCGGATCGGATTCCTCTAGGGCGCGTTTGGTGTGCTCTACAAGCGCGGACTTTCCAGCGCCCACCGGGCCAAGCAGCAAGAGGACCTGTCGACTTTCTTCTCCCCGCATGGATGCAGATCGTAAAAAGCGCATAATCTTTTTGATAGGCCTTTCCATTCCAAAAAAATGGGATTGAAAATAGTCATAGGTTTTAATTTCTTCACCATTAAATATTTTGTGACACCGAGACTCGCCTTCCTCTAGGCGCGTAATTCCGTGCGTTACGATTGCCTCGTAAAGACGACGATGAGCCAATACCGTTAACTCTGGGTGTCCTTCAATTAATTCAAGATAGTCAGATAGAGTCCCCTCAAATTTTTCAACTGTTTTGCTCTCTTGGTGAGATTTAATCGCAGACAAAAAGCTTTTTGTTTTATTAGTCATTAAAATTCCCAATCGTCCCCTTCTAGGGTGGTAAATAATTTTACCTCATCTCCCCACAAATGTTCAATATATTCGTGAACTCTTTTTGCATACGGGATATCTAAATCCCTTCCATCGTGTTCATGTTGCAATATTAATGTGTGGTCGTTTAACATTTCTTCTACATATACTACAGGTACCCCATTCAGTCCTGTTGATTTAATTAGGTTGTCTCTGATGATTTCCCACCCTACTTCGTCAGATACGTCATCTATAGTAGAGTAACTTTTGGACTCTTTAAACGAATAAGAAAATAAGTTCATTTCGTCACACAGCTCAAAAGTGAGATATTTTCTTAGGAAAGTGATATCATTATGTACCTCCCGAACCAGCAAGCACTCTTCAAAACCAAATCTTTTTTCGATGTCCTTGAAAATTTTATAACCCAGATAATACGGGTTCATTTGCGCAACGGAGGGTCGGATTACTTGATTGTGTAATTTTATGAACGGGAGATAATATTTGTCGGGAAGTTCTAGAGCCTGCACGATTTTTTCATGCATAAGTACGGCCCATCCCTCGTTCATGATTTTAGTGAGGGCTTGGGGTACAAAGTAAGAAGAGTTTTCTTCGGTAATACGAATAAGATTTTTTTGCCAATCTTTTAGATTACGCCCATGATCGGCCATAAACCCTAATAGATTATAATCTCGCTCTAGCGGAATTTTTTCTAAATCAAAATTATCATAGAGCCCCATGTCGTCATCTAAAATTTTTTGTGCATATAGGTTTTTTAGGTCCTTGGCAGAGCGTCGCTTGATGCCGGGGAATCTTGGAATTTGATATTTGATGGCATGACACGCGTCCATAATTTTTTCTACTTCATCAACACCGATGGACGGGTCTTCAATTAAATTACGGACGTATTTAGCCGCGGCTTTAAATTTTCCCAATGTGTTTTTGGCATCGATGTGCTGGAACATCCGATTGTTTTTAAAAAAATCAGAATGGCCCAGACAATGAGACATTGTCAGAATGTGAATATACATTGAGTTTTCGAGCATTAAATAGGCAATGCTGGGATCTGTATTTATAATCATTTCATAGGGAAGGCCTTGCATGCCCGCATTATATAAAGTGTGCGTGCGCTCATAGGCTTTACCAAAAGACCAGTGCCGATAATGGGTGGGCAGCCCAGTGTAAGCCATGGCGCTAATCATCTCATGATAGTCAATTATTTCATAATCTATGTCATACCAATCTAGACCATAGGCTTTGCCCAGTCGGCAAATTTTATTATCCCAGTGCTCTAGTTCCTCCACGGTCCAATTACTCATGGAGCTTTAGCTCCAAAGATTTTTTTAAATATGGGCCAAAGACTATCGGGATTAGTGAGAAGGACCTTTTTAAACCTGTCATCTAAAAATTGCGTACAGAGGGTCCAAATAGAATCGGGCATATCATCCGTCCACGTGGAAAAAGTTGGAGAATGCCAATCGATTAAAGTATCCTCGGCGTCCGGTTCGGGTGGGCGCTCCTTAATTTCTGCATAAACCATTAATTGGTTGATTTCCTTAAGTTCTTTTAAAAGGCGGATGGCTTTGACATTATCATCAGTCCAGTTCTCGCCATCGCCACAATAGAAAGTATATATATTCCAGGAATTTGGGTGATGGCGCTTTTCAATAATTTCTTGACTTAGTTCCAAAGCCGATGACATCATTGTACCACCCACGCTGATTCTTTTAAAGAACTCATCTTCAGTTACTTCCTTGGCAGTGGTCGTATGAGAGATGAATACCACTTCCACGTTTTCATAGCGATACCTTAAAAACTGATACATGAGGAAAAAATAACTTCTCGCAAGAAACTTTTTAGCATTTGTCATTGAGCCGGATACATCCATAAGCAAAAATACGACAGCCGAGGTGTTTTCTTTTGGTTTGGCCTTAATATGATGATATTTCATATCATCTTTGTGGAATGGAAATCGTTCATCCTCATTAGGGTCATAAGTGCCTGAGGCAATTGCTTTTTTCTTCCGTTTTATTTTTCTTTTCAGAGTTTCTTTCTTGGAGAGCCGCGGCCGGATGCCTTCAAAGCGATATCCTTTTCGTTTAAAGGCGGTTTCTTCCAAAAATCTAAATTTTTTCTTCTCCAGGTCTGGAAGCTCCAGATCATTAAAGAGATACTCAGCTAATTCTTCTAGAGTTATCTCTACTTCGTACTTTTCCTCTCCCTCTTCGTTGCCGGCTTCCCCGCTCCCCGGTTTTTTCCCTTTCACTTTTTCTGAGATTTTCTGGCCGCGGCGAATATGATGTTTGCCCGCCGATCCTACTTTCTTGCGCTCATTAGATCCATAGACAAAGCGATATTCTTTAATTCCTTTAACGGGAATACGAATTTTCTTTTTTCCATTTTGGCCAATAATAGACTCATCGGCAATCACATCCTTGATAGACTCTTTAATGGCTTTTTCAATTTTTTTCTTATGGCGAGCGCGATCTGCGGCGGCTCGATCAACAATGGACTTGTGTCTACGAAAAACCGACATTAGAGATAGCTCCTTCCTATTATAAATACTCAGGTAACGAAGAAGGTGTCTATTTAGTATAAATATAACACACGCGTCAGCCGGAATTTAAACTTGAGCACCAATAACGATACAATCTCCCTTATGGTAGGAGATTTGGTAGAAAAAATTAATCGGCCGGGCCAGGGAAGACTGGCCTTGGTCACAGATGTATCCATGGAAAACTATTATAATTTTAATTCCTGGATTAGAATTGTGTATACTGATGTGCACGGGGGCTTTGAGTGGGTTAATCCCGCGGGACTAAAAAAATTGTCTCGGGCTCCGATTCTAGAGGAATAACTATTTATAATCATGGATAAAGATTTCTATAATGAAGCCTCCGCCGCCAAATTGGGATGGAACCCGACGTGGTTTGGTGAAAATCACTTTGATGAGAGGCTCGTTAAAGCGATTCAGAAATGGCAACGCAAAAAAGGCTTGAAAGCGGATGGACTATGCGGGCCCGGCACCTATCGTCGTATTTGGACCGAGAGACAGGTGGAAATATCGGATTATAAGCCTCAAGCTTGCCAATTAAACGGTGGAGAGCAGAAATATATCGTTCATAACGGAAAATTTTTAGAAATTGAGTGGGATAGGGTCGTTTTATGGGATGAACCGGGCGGTTTAAAGATAAATCCGGGCAGATATTACGATAATTCGGGAAAACCGGAGCGAAAACCACTAAATTTTGTAAACCACTGGGATGTTTGCCTCTCAGCGGAGACATGCGCGCGGGTATTAAACCAAAGAGGTATCTCGGTGCACTTCTGTTTGGACAATGACGGTACAATCTACCAGATTCTGGACACTCAACACGGCGCGTGGCACTGTTCTAACCGTGTAGGCAACCAAAACAGCATCGGAATTGAGATTTCCAATGCTTATTATCCCAAATATCAAGACTGGTACATAAAAAACGGGTTCGGAGAGCGCCCAATTGTTAAAAATGCTGTCGTACATGGGCACAAAATGCCCGATTTTACTGATTTTTATCCAATTCAGCTTGAAGCATTGAAAAAATTGTGGAAAGCACTCCATTTGGGCCTGGATATTCCCCTTGAATACCCCAAAACAGACGGAAAGTACTGTGAAACGGTGCACCAAGAGAGTATTAAGGGTAAATTTCGAGGTTTTAACAACCATTACAACTATACCAGGGGAAAAATTGACTGTGCGGGCTTAAATTTGCCCAAAATGTTGGAAGAAGTGAAGAATGGAATTTAAAAAACACAATTTATTGGCAAATTGGCAACAATATGTCAAACAAAATAGGCTGGATGAGGAGGGAAAACGGCTTGGAGGTCGCGCCGCTGCACAAATGAACCTCAATTTAGTCGACTTTGATCCCGAAGCGGCTCGCGAAATAGCGCAGAACCTCGCTGATAAGTCAGATGCCGTGCTTGGAAAGGAGTTGGGGCGTGGTGCAATGGGTATTGTATACGCTATGCGCGCAAAAGGGGGCGAAGGCGGGGATATGATCCTTAAAGTGACCCAATTCCCACATGAAAAACGAGGATATACACTCACAAGGTGGAAAAAACGTTCCTTAGAGCACAAAAATCCCGAATTGGCCTCTATTTTACCCGAGGTTGGCCCTATTGTAGACACTATTTACGATTTTAAGGACGGATACTACCGCGGTTACTCAATAAAGGCCTATGGAATCCCCGTAGAGCGCCTAGAACCCCTTCCAGACCGCATAAAAGAGCAATTATTCGGCCATGCAGGCAAATTTAAGAGCAAAGAGGCCGAAAAAGAGTGGCTGAGGAAGGTAACAGACCCCGAGGTACTGCTGCCTGTCCTAAGGACCAATTATGAAGACCCGCTCCCCCAGGTGGGCGAACCACGTGACAAATATCGATATTTTGATCAAAAAATGGCCGGTGGGGTCGAATTTGAGAAAAAAGTGCTAAATTTGCCCCTTCCGACAAGTTTTGAAGATTATTTGATCCGTTGGATGTCTCAAATTCAACAATTAGCCTTAAACGCGGCCGAGAAGGCCGATCCGACGCGTTCTTCTCTTTATGACAGCCCCCGCGACTCAATTCGCAAGCAAAATCACAAATTAGCTAAAAGATTAGAGGGAATGATTCAAATTCCTCAGTATCCCCCCGAAGCATTGCGATATTTCGGAGTTGAGGGAGCCCATCCGCCCGAGGGCGAAGAAGGGGACGCCGTTAACACGTATTTTAATAAGTTACAAGCTTTGGGCCCCGAAGGGGTTAAATTTTGGGATACCCACCGAGATAACGTTATGATGCGACCAAAAACCAATGAAATAGTGATATCGGACGTTGGCCTGTTTAAATCGAGTAAAAAAGAGCTTTAACACGTTACTAGCGCCAACAAAATGATGTTTAACCAATTACAATCTAATTATATGGAAGGAGTCTGACGGTGAAGCTGAAAAAGAATAGACTAAAGGAGATAATCAAAGAGGAACTGTTCTATAGAGAGTTTTACAGGGCCCCTGAATCACAAAATTTTGTTAATGAGGAGGAGGGCGCCTTGGGACTCAATCCGAAGGTACAAAAAGCCGTGGATCTTCTCGCTCCTCTTAATTTAGAAAAAGAAGAAATTGATGAATTGGTTGTTCATCTCTCGGCTCAACACTCAGAGGCACCCTAAGCTATTATGAAACTCACCCAACAAGATCTAAAATGGTTGGTTTTGCGCGAAGCCGATAAAACCATACCCAATATAAACATACGCCGCGCACGAGAGCGCGGTTTGGAAAAGGAATTTTTTGGCGACCCTCTAGAGTTCTCTGATGAGCACTTGGGGGGCCCAACAGGAACGTTATCCATGTCTGCGGTGGAATCCGAACCTGTGGGCGATGTACTTGACAGTGATCGCGAGGAACAGCTGCTTCAAAGGGGCGTTAGGACCGATAAGTGGAGCAATCTAGCCCATCAGGCATTGTATCAAACTAATGATCCGGTTGCCTGGGCTGCATATGATGATTTTAAGAAACAAGGCCTTAATATCTTCGGAAATGAGAAAAAATTCATTGAGCACTACTGGACACACCCCGACGAGAAAGCAAGAGTCCGATCTCAATTTGAAGACGCGCTAGAAACTCGAGCCTCACGCCCAGTCGGTGATACCGGCGGCGCGCGGGGCATTGTCCCGGGAAGAAAACCATCAGCAGCTGCAATTGCAGGTCTGGAGCCTCTAATGAAACAAGCGAAAGCAGAAAAGGAATTCCGAAGTCGACCAACACGCATTTTAAAGCGGCCTCCGTCGTTGAAAGAGCAGCCCACCCCATCACAAATTAAGCAGGCCGCGGGATTATCAGCAGAACAAGAAGAAGAGAAAAGAGTGGGCGCCATGAATCGTGGCGATTCAGCTGGAGCTAGCTCGGCTAGCGTGAGTCGCGACGCTGAACAGCAAGTCGCCACCGGAGGTGCCAAGAGCGTTTGGACCAGCGGAGGAGCAGTTTCGGCCGAGGAGCCAGTTGCGCGCAAAGAAGACTCCGCGGTATCCAAAAAAATAAAATATCTTAAAACCAAAGAGGGCATGCCCCACAAGCAAGCGGTTGCTGTTGCCTTATCGATGAAAGAGCGGGGAGAACTGGAGGAAAGCACGATGCGTCTAGATATGTTGCAGATTAGAAATTTAGTACAGGAGAGCCTGGAGGTTATTTTAACCAATGATGAGGCTACGGAACTGTTCGGAGATGAAATAGCCCCTCAATTAACTTCCGAGGCTGCTTATACCATACAAACCATCGGAGAAATGATAAGACAGGAGCTTAAAGAACTTGCTGTTTCGGAGGTGTTAACTCAGACCGGATATCGCAAGGAGGACAAAAAACCTTTGCAGAAATTAGCCAAGGGAGTTGAAGATAGGGGTACCGAGGGGTCGTTTAAAGAATATTGCGGGGGAGAGGTGACACAAAGCTGTATTGATCGAGCCGCAAAGGCCGGTGGGCGTCGAGCCAAACAGGCTTCTTTGGCTGCTACTTTTTCAAAAGCGAAGGGTGGTGGCCCCACCTTGACCTATCCCAAGAAGGATAAATAAAATGAAAAGTGTTGATTTGATTAAAAAACTAGTGCTTAACGCCCTGCGGGAGGCCTCGAACTTAGACCCCATGGCCGTCGACGGCCCCGGATCGGGAATGCTGGCTCCGTCAGGGCCCGGGCACGTGCCCCATAGAATGGCCGCGGCCGAGCCGAGCGAAGAGCCAATCGACAGCGATCGTTATGAGAACGCAACGCGCCTATATAAGCTTGCCCTCACGGCACGAGAGGCCGCTGAGGCGCTTATAGTGGCTCTAGACGACCCTGTCTATGACTCGGCCTATGAAAAGGCGTTCAAGGCCAGTAAAGCGCTAGGAATGGTCCTAAATGACCTTAAGGCGCAGGGCGCTACTGTAGAAAACGATGAGCAGGTTGTGCCGCCCCCGCCAGATCAGCAGAAATATTCTTATAAAGCCGGCGGTCCACGCGACAATTCGCCCTACAAGGGTGTCGGTGCGAACATGTTTACAGAATCTGAGAAGAGTTAATGTAGTCCGACACAGAGAGGAAGGTATATCAAATTTGTACGGCCAGCAAAGCGCTTAACAATTAAGCCCGTAAAGCCGCTCCTAATGATACTGTTGGCGTTAGCCTTGATAGACCTCCTTGCTACCATGATTTGGGTCGATGCGGGAATTGCTACCGAATTAAACCCTCTCATGGATTATTTTTTAAAGCTCTCTTTGCCCTCTTTTGCCGCGGCTAAATTATCTTTTACATTTGTGGGCGTTTTGATACTTAATAAATTTAATGCTCATCGCAATCGTCTTATACTCACACTTTCAATGATTTTAGTGGCCCTCTATTCACTTTTAACATGTTGGCACGTGGTGGGTTTTATTAAAACGGTCATGTAGCGTTTTTTGTCTCTTCTTAACTATTTAATACGCTATGTTGGTCTTAACACACTTGAGAGATAACAAAACATCATATGTGGCTCATTTTAAATTTGCGCTCTGTATTTCAGCTCGCTTGTTGGTAACTGCATTGGCTATGTTATTTCATGCTATAATACCCATTGTTAAAATCCCGCGACCATTGAGCTTAAGCGGCACGTCGGACTACCTTTTTGACAAAGATTATGAAATTCGTGAAAGAGTGCTGGGTCCCGACCCCGCGAAATCAAAAAATGTATAAACTTACTAACGAAACTGGCCTTGATTTTACAAACCTACAGGATATTCTTAAAAAATTTATTCCCTATAGCCAAAAATCACTGGGATGGCGAAAACCAGTAAGTTTGTTTTTAAAATCGGATCAGGAGAATGCCAATAAAATTCTTGGCAAGACGGCCCACTATGATCCTGAAAGTTTTTGCGTAACAGTGTTTGTGGACGGAAGACACCCTAAAGACATTTTAAGGTCTCTTTCTCATGAGCTTGTTCACCATTCCCAGAACTGCCGCGGCGAATTTAAAGATGGAGTCGTCGCGAGCGAAGGCTATGCACAAAAGGATTCTCACATGAGAGGTATGGAGCTAGAAGCGTATGAAAAAGGAAATATTATCTTTAGAGATTTCGAGGACCTAATTAAAGCAGGTAAAATTAACGTTACTTTAACCGGAGAACCAAAAATGTCACTAAAAGAGTGGAAAAACAATGAGCTAAATACGCTCTTAATGAAAAAGTGGGGCCTTGGTGGTCTTCAAGAAAGCTGGGGAGATCGGCCGGCTTACCGCGGCGAGGATGAAGATTGTGCCGGCGGCGTGGACCCCGAAACCGGACGCTGCATTGATGAACTTCCCGGTAAAGGATCTCTACATTTTAAAGAAAGCAGCGATCTTGAAGAGGGCCATGAACATGGACCAGAGTGTGGATGCCCCGACCAAGATGATCCAGCTGATCCACAAATGATTACCATGCGAGAAGCCAAAGAGCTAGCTCGTAAGATTTTTACAAGAATTAACAAGGAGATATAGAAATGCCCGCAGCATGTAGCAATAGACGAAGAATGGAAGCCCCTGTCGCACCAGAAGCGCCAGCAGTGGCAGAACCTGTCGTAAAAGAGGCTAAAGTCGAGGCCGCCGCAGTCGTAGAAGAGGCGCCAAAAAATGTAACGCCTCGCTCGCGTCGTAAAGCCGCCCGCAGAGCTTCTGTCGATAAGGACTAATCGAGTGGTCGATCTCAATCGAGTTACTCGTAATTTTTTATTAGGAGAGGTGAAGAACACTCCTAGTGTGTATTCTTATATTCAGTCTATTACCGAGACACTAGATTCTATCGTACCCAAAACTCAACGAGACACGCGCAGACTAGAAATGGCTAAAACCAATTTACGTGAAGTAAAGAGAGAGTTCCGTCGTATCAACGAGCGCATGCAAGTATTGGAAGAGCGCGTTCAAGTATTAGAAGAGAATAAGGGGGGCTAACAATGGGCGGTGTCTTTGGACATATGTCTCATCTGTATGACAATCCGGATCTTAAGTTCTCCCAGCTAAAGGATGTGTTTAACAGGGCGGCAACAGGCCGCCTTCATGGTACAGAAAAAACAGACGGTCAAAATTTATTCGTTTCTTACGACATAAACGATAACACAGTCCGGGCTGCCCGTAATAAAGGCAACATTAAGGACGGCGGCTTGACTATAGCTCAGCTAGCAGATAAATTTGCTGGTAGAGGTCCCCTAAGTGAAACATTTGTTGAGGCTTTTGAGGCTTTTGAGGTCGCAATAAGTCGTATGCCTGAAGACTTGCGCTTGAAGCTTTTTGGACCAGACGCGAACATCTACTATAATGCGGAAATACAAGATCCTCGATCCGCAAACGTCATCAATTATGATGTTAAAACACTAAATATTCATCGCGTTGGACACGCTGAGTACGATAAAGAGACAGGCAAGCCAATCAAGAATGTTAATGAAAATGCAGAAATTTTAGAGAGCTATTTAAACGATGCCCAGGAGGATATTCAAGGTGACTATCGCGTTCAAGTTAATGCCGTAAGACAACTACAAAAATTATCTAACAATTCGGCTCTCGACGAGGCTCTTGTTCGACTGGAAAGGTTTACTTCCAATCATGGCCTCTCAGACAACAATACCATCGGAGAATATCTCGTTCGTCGGCTAGATGACCATCTCACTCAGAAAATAGTCGATCTTTCATTGGAGAGTAAAAAGCTTTTGATGAAAAGAATGTTCGAAGAGGTATATGGCACTAAAGAAAAAGACGGTAAGAAAAAGCCTAAAGTAACCCAGAAGTCCATCATTGATAGTTTAGTAAATAAGGAAAATGCCACGGCCGCTAAACAATTAATTGGAGATGCTAAACAATTAATTGGTGTTTTCATTTTTCCTATAGAGGACATTGTACACGATTTTTCGGTTGAAATGCTAAAGGGGCTTGAAAGCGCTTTTGTATTAGATAACGAGGAGGAGGTAGAGCGGCAACGGAGAGAGGTTGCGGTAGCAATTGAGGCCATTGAGGGATCTGGTAATGAAGAGGCCATGGCAATTCTTCAAAAACAAATGAAAAAACTGAAAAGGGTTGAAAATATATCTACGGCAGCTGAAGGGTTTGTGTTTGATTACGATGGGCGTACTTATAAGTTTACGGGCAATTTTGCACCCATTAATCAAATTTTAGGACTTTTTAAATACGGCCGAGGAAGCGTACCTCCCCTTAAACCCCTTGACGCTGCGGCAGTATTAGCCGAAGCCTTTGTGCACAAGGGCGATGAATTTTTATTTATTCCGGGAGGGTTTAAACCCCCCCACAAAGGGCATGTTTATTTACTTAAGAATGCCATGGCCCAGGCTCCAAAGGCCAAGCCGTTTTTGGTCACAGGAGAGTCGGACAGGGACGGCGTGACCCTACAACAGGGAATGCAAATTTGGAAAATTTTCTTACAACACGACCCGGAAATTGGAGTTGATGAGTTGTCTATTATTACAGTTCCAGAAGGTGGGCTACCAGTGCTCGATCGTCAGGGCCGGCCGATAAAAGACGCGTCAGGGAAAATGCGGACGTCCAACAGCCCCCTCCAAGCCATATATAATTCTGCCTTAGGTCTTCCCGAGGGGGCCACCGTCTATATTGCTTCTAGCGCCGCGGACCCCAAGCATGCGCTTATTGGAGAATCTATTTCTGCAGCTCGTCCGGATTTAAAGGTACAGCCGCTTTCTGTGGCGACCCTCGATGACGAAGAGTCGGGGGGCAAATTTAGTGCTAGCAACTTAAGACGAGCCATATTAGATGGAGATTTTGAAGAATTTAAACGCTATTTACCCGCGGATGAAAAAATTCAGAAACAAGCTGATCATATATTTATTAATATCCTGCGCGCGAAGAAGGAGGAGAACGAGCCAATGGCGGAATCCTTTCGCGCCGATGATATTCATGGGCTGATAGAAGAGCTAATCGACAGTATTGATGAAGAATCATCGATGAGTGGGGGCTCCGTTGCCGGCGGCATGATCGGCACAGGAAGTAAAAAAGGACCATGGGCCGATCTTGATGTGGATGACGAAAATGAAAAGCAAAAGAAGCATCAAAAATTAAAAGGCGAAAAACAAAAACTAGTTGGCGAAGTAGTTGACTATTTATTATACAGTGGGGCATAGATTATGATTAGTAGAGATAAATTAGCAGAAGAGATGTTATTACGTGAGTATGTCCGTAAGGCTATTGGGGTAGTTGCTCAACGGCGGAAGTTGCGAGACGCACAAACCCTAAAAGAAGAAGCCACGTTAAGGCGAGCTATTCGTCAAATTATTAAGGAGGCGGATCCCGCTGTATCAACCTCGGCCGTACACAATAATACTGGAATTAATGCCCTAGAAGACCTCTTTAAGAATACCAACCTTCTGACTGTCTTAAGAGTAGGATATAAATCTCTTACGAGCAAAAAAGAACAGCGCGATTCATATAAGAATCACATTTTAGCCGCCGTAGAAATTTCTCTTGAAACAGAAGACTCCCTTTGGGATACCGATGAGGAATTTAAAGGACAGCTACAGGAACTTGATCTGCGGCCAGAATTTATGAAGGACCTAGAAAGAGCCAAAAAGGGAGAACTCCCTCCCGAACAGGCAAAAAAAATAAAAGCAGCACAAGCAGCTATGCAGGCTAAAAGCGATAAGGCTCAATCGATTGATGCATCTAGTGGACTCACTGACGAAGAAGATGATTCACTTCAAGAGCAAGAAATTAATATTGACGTTGGCGCGCCTGAAGATAATCCGGCTTTTATTGATGTTGAAGAGAAGGAACCATCAGAAGAAGAAGAGGTAGAAAAATTTTCTATCAAAGGACAGGATCGAACAGGGCGTAATCGCGCCTTTACCGACTACAAAAATGTAGAGAAAAATATTTTAACAGCGTATGACAACTTAGATGATCCAACTGATCGAGAAATGTTTAGCGATTATCTACTCACCAACTTAAAACTTTACTTTGAAAGGTTTGAGGAAGAGCTATCAACTGAGTTGCCGGAGCCCGACATCGAGGTTCCGGAGGATGCAGAGGTTGAAGCCGCCGAAGAAGAAGGTGGAGAAGAGGTTGATTTGGAAGCAGAGGAATTACTAGAATGGCTCGTCTTAACCGCCATGAAAAACTAGGCCACAATCGATACCATAGCGTTTCTAGAAAGCTACGCAATGAGGGTAAGTCTTCGGATGAATTTGAAGCAATGCTCAGCGTCTTGCCCATGGAAGATGTAATCGCTCTACGTTTAGAATTAGCAGCTAGGTTAAGTAATGGAAAGCTCCATGGTATATTTTTGTGGAAAAAGTTGGGCGATTTAATAAAAGAAGCGGTGCTTAAAGCCGCTCTCAGTATTACGTCTACTAAAAAGGATGCGCATCGGCTTTTGGGAATGTCAGAAAGAAATTTTAAAAAAATAATTACGAAATATGAAACAAATGCTTTTTTCGAAGAGTCTAATAAATAGTAAAGGGGGTGATGTGGTTTCGACAGGGTAAGGAGTTTGGATAGTGCAGGTAGTGTCATAAGAATTATCACTTTAAACTAGATCTTAAGTTATATAACTGCCAACGATGCAGAATACGGTTTAGCCTTAGCGGCTTAACCCTCGGTTGCTCTTCACCGAGTGTTCAAGAAGAGCAATGATCATACTTTATAGTATGCCAGATAAAAACGCTTTTGTCAATGATTGCGGTAAAAAAAATTGAATATTTTGTTCGTTTAAAAAAAATGAACTAAACCTGTGAATGACTTGAACGACGAGATGCTTTGGACGCGGGTTCAATTCCCGCCACCTCCACCACTTGATGATGCATATAGCATATGGACTAGGAGACGTCGGAAGGGCCCTTAAAAAAATGGGCCTTGTGGTGTTCTCCTTCACACTCTTTATAGCATTCATTTTTTTTATGATGTGCTCTCCCCCCACTTCTGTGGCTTCGGAATATCGCTCTAATTATGAAAAAATTCCTGCGGTAAATAAATTCCCCATCCAGGTTGGAAAGTGGGCGCAGACGCCGACTGTAATTGTTTGTACGCATACGCCCGTTAGTGAAACTCAAATTAAAAGCTCTGTAGCTTTTTGGAAGAGGCTCGGGCATAGATTTTTTAGGACGCAGTACAAATATGACCCCTTAAACAAGTGCTTAGAACATAGCCCTCTCGGCTATATCGTCATTCACCTAGTATCTCAAGACATCAAATTAGCACCTACAGCTTTGGCTGAGACTCACTTTTTTGTCGATAATGACACCGGAGAAATTTCATGGGCGATTATATATGTTCGATCGACAATACCAGAAACAGTACTAGAGCATGAGCTGGGGCACGCTCTGGGCTATCTTCACTATGATAAAATCAACCATCTGATGAATTCTAAGTGGACTCAGGGCGGTTGGGACACTGATGGTTTGAAAAAGCCATAACTTTGTAACATCCTTTAAAAGAGAATAGTAATACTGTAGTATAGTTATTCTAAGGAGTGTTTATGACCAACTCAATAACTAAATTACATACCGATGAAAGCGGCCAAGGAATGACCGAATACGTCATTATTTTGGTAGCGATTGCCGTCGTTTGTATAGCGATTAGTGTACAATTTGGTGGCAAGATCAAAGCTTTATTTGAAACCGCGGACCAAGAAATCGATACAGTCGACT
>Ga0209434_1000301_pt1 | contig 25241 bp, 13 predicted proteins | sample ETNvirnome_2_300_FD_184068 | JGI IMG/M metagenome (GOLD analysis project Ga0209434, IMG submission 184068) | Marine viral communities from the Pacific Ocean - ETNP_2_300 (SPAdes) (version 2) | ecosystem: Environmental > Aquatic > Marine > Oceanic | place: Pacific Ocean | collected 2013-06-22
TTGAGGCCATCGCAACTGTCGCCGACAATACTGCTGATGATATGGTATTGCCGATTACCGGCGGTGCAGTAAAATCTTATTATACAAAGAGGTTTTTTGGTCGTAATACAGAATTTTTCTTTTATCGCCCAGTAATTGAAGCCCGCTGGGATTCTACAACAAAAGACGATAGAGGCAATTTCTACTTTAGCAGCTCCCGCGCTCCCGCAGCAGACAATACAAACATTATATATTTTTATAATATTGTTAGGGGACAGCTGGTAAATATTCCAGATGTGGGATTAGGAGAAGTTACTGTTAGTTTATTTTCGGGATCTGCTAACAATTCTGTGCCTTCGGCTTCGGCTTTAACTCTTTGTAATTCAGTTATTGTGACCACCGGCGGATATGTTTCAACGGGAATTTATTCTTGCTCGGTTTGTTTACCTTCAGCCACTTTAGATACAGTATATGATGTTTGGTTTAAGCCAGATGATGATATTGCAACCGCACAATCATCATCGACACAATATTTTACAGGCGCTATAGAACCAATGTTCTACGATTCTGGATATTCTGTTGCATTTCCTACTTATTATTTATCCATTACCAACTTACAAACAAGGTATTTAGGAACTGATACAGCAAGAATGAATTTGTTCGTTAGAGAAAAGAACTGGAGTCCAAATATTTATACGGTTGCTAATTCTAACATAGAGTCTCAAACGATAGTGAGCGCATCATATCGAGTATATAGAATTATGGACGGATACGAAGCTGTTCCATACGGTACCGGCAGCGATCTGCACACTGCGTTATCCTACGATATATCTGGTAGCTATTTCGATCTAGATATGAATTTATTAGAGCCCGGTTATGCTTATGGACTGAAGTTTGCATTTTATGATAATAGCACGAAGTCATGGCAAGAACAAAAAGAATCTTTTAAATTCAGAGTAGAGAGTTATGAGTATTAAGAAATTATTTGATTCTGCAAATAAAGATACAAACTTTAGTGATTACGCAAGCGATAAAGACAAATACGAATTTGTAGAATCGTCTCGCAATGCAGAACAAATAATAACGAAGAATGATACATTCATTCCTCAAATCGATTATTCCGATCCTAAAAACTTTGTTAAGTTTGGATCAGCTTATTATTTTTACAAAGGTGCCCTCACAAGAATTTCCGAATATTATCCTTATGATGGCTCAGATGCTGAAAAGAATAAATTTTATAATGGATTGTTGGAGGGAGAAAAGTATATTTTCAACTCTCTTTATCCAAGCAGCACTGGTTATGCGCTTTTATCAGCTGATGGTTGGGGATCTTTGGATGGTTCAAAAACATGGGATGGATATGGATTACCCGTTTCTCTGGAATATATTACTTTTAAAGGTGGCCCTCTCACTTCTTCAGGCGATACTTTGGTGGCCCAAGGGCCAAATCCCGATGATGATAAGGTTCACTTCTCAAATATCTATGATGAAAATCTCTATCAGACTGCAGGCCTCCCCGATAATTATGGGAAAGGAACTAGATTATCAAATTTAAGATCTGATTTTGATAATGGAGTAACGGTTGAGTTTTGGTTAAAAAAGGATGCCTTTGATACCAATTTAACGGAAAAAGAAGTCGTTGTCGACGTTTGGAATAACTATGTTAGTTCAAGCGAACATTATGGAAGAATTCTAATTGAATTGGATGGAACCGCCGGCGCATCTCCGTTCATAATAACGGCACATTCCGGAAACATATCCGGATCCGTTGTTACATCTAGTATTGGTACAGATTTGACGGTGGCTTCGCTAGCAGATTGGGGTCATTATGCATTCTCATTCTATAACACCGGAAGCAATTTCACAGTAAAACTTTATCAGGACGGAGTTCTTAACGATACCAACACATATACCGGCAACATAAGCGAATTAAATTCAAAAGGCATGATGGGCCGCGTCGGAGCACTTTTGACAGCTCCATCAGGATCGGCAGATACTACATTAGTTTCGTCATATATTGGCGCCGGCAAACTTAGCGCATCTTTGGATGAGTTTCGATTTTGGAAGACAACAAGAAACTCTCAACAAATTAGTAGAAATTGGTTTACCGATGTAAACGGTGGCGTCAATACCGATATTTCGAATACTACATTGGGACTTTATTATAAGTTTAATGAAGGTATAGTTGGTTCCAGCAGTATTGATAGTATTGTTTTGGATTATGGAGGGCGCCTTAGTAATGGTGTTTGGACCGGATATGATTCTGCTAGTAGAAACACGGGCTCAGCCATGGTATCGGCTTCCGCGACTTTATATGAGCCAGAAGATCCGATTGTTAGAACAAATAATGCAGAATATTTGAATTTAAGCTCTTCTTTGATGGCATCTGGAACCTTTCACGATCTTAACAATCAAGCATCTTTTATAAATTACGCACCTAGCTGGATTCTTGAAGAGCATGAAAACAATGGAAATTCTAATCTTAAGATAATTTCTCACATAATGGGAACATATTTTGATAGATTGTATCTGTTAGCTAGAGAAATTCCTAAATTAAGGCAAGCAGATTATGTTACTGCATCGGTAGATCCTGTGCCTTTTGCTATACATCTGCCGCAATCGCTTGGAATGTATATGGCTCCAACTTTTGTAGATTCGACGATAGTAGAAAGATTATTGGACAGAAACAATACAGAATTATTTGAGGCCAATTTAGAAGACACTAAAAATTTAATTTATCTGAATTTGTATAACAATCTGACACATATCTTTAAATCTAAAGGTACCGAAAAGGCAATCAGCAATGTATTGAGATGTTTTAATCTTGATGATTCTCTACTACAATTCCGACAATATGCCGACAACACAACCTATAAAATTAAAAATAATCTTATCCAGAAGAAAGTAAAAAAGAACTTTGTTAACTTTAACACAGCTAGCAATACACAAGGAGTTGTATATCAAGCAATCGATTCATCAAACGCAGATAGCAGTGGTTATATCTCCGGATCCGTCAATAGCGATGATGATGGAGTAGAAAATTGCTACGGAGCCACGATAGAGGCAGAGATTCAATTTCCGTTTTATTTAAAGAACCTTACCAATGTAAGCCGCGATGATACTGATATTTCCTTGTTTGGTATGTATACAACACATACAGCAAGCGCCGCTTCATTAAATGGCACTGATACAACATTTGTTAGTTCAAGTAATGACTATGCTAACTTTCAAGTATTTGCTGTTAGGGATGCTTCAAAATCTAAAAATGTATACTTTAAATTAACGTCATCAAATGTGCCATATCCATTACCACAATTAACAAGTAGCACATTTTTTGAAGTCTATAATAACACAGATTGGAACTTTTCGGTAAGATTAAAGCCTTCAAATTACCCTCTCTCTGGTTTAGTTTCTGGATCTGAAGATTATACATATGATGTAATTTTTAAGGGCACCAACACCGAGCTGGGTGCCGTAGTTAATGGTTTTGAAGCTACTGGATCGATCACTTATACATCTGGCTCCAACTTCTTAAAATATCCTAAGAGAATGTATGTCGGAGCCCGCCGAGAGAATATAACTGGAACCATTTTACAAACTTCTGATGTTTTGGCCGCTAGCACAAAATATTGGACAAAGTATTTAGATGACGAATCACTGTTACAACACTCAAATGATTTTTTCAACAGCGGTATTTCGGGATCTTATCAAAATATATCTCCATTACAGTTGAGCAGCTCTGCTTTAGATTTGATCAACTTAAACACATTAGCACTTGATTGGAACTTTCAGCAAATAACCGCCTCCGATGGAACAGGAAACTTTACTGCTCAAGATTTCAGCTCCGGTTCTGCGCTTATAAGAGACAATTATGGTTGGCTCGGATCGATTAGTGGATATCAGCACACTGGTTATGGATATGGATTCGGAGCATCGAAGACTAATGTTGTCAACAAGAAAGACATTAACATTTTTGAATTTGTTGATCCAGAACAAGCTGTATCTTCTGAAATGATTAAGATTCTAAATGAAGATGATAAAGTATTTGAGCTTATTGAAACAGTACCGAACTATCTTTTTACTTTAGAAAAGAGCATGCAGGCGGCAATTTCAATTGAAATGTTGAAGTTCTTCGCTGGAATTATTGATTTTAACAATGTCATCGGAGAGCCTGTAAATCGATACAGAAGCAGATATAAAAATTTAGAAAAGCTCCGAGAGATTTTCTTCCGTAGAGTTACAAAAACTTCTGATGTTGAAAAATTTATTGATTATTATAAGTGGTTTGATAGCGCTATTTCATCTATTGTTTCTCAATTGGTGCCGGCGTCTGCAGATTTTATTGAAGACGCTATGAATATAATCGAGCCTCACACGCTTGAAAGAGACAAGTATCAGACTAAATTTCCTACATTAGAATTCCAAGAGCCCACAATCGAAGGCTCTGTTAAGGCAATTAGTGAGAAAATTTATGATTGGGAACTCGGATCGAGCACAATTCCCTCTAGTCCTCGCAATACCACAAAGCATATGCTATTTTGGAAAGATCGAGCAAAGAGAGATTCTGAAGACATCACATCTGGCGATGCTACTATCGATTCACAAAGAGAAACTATAAGACAGGTAGTCATTACTAAACCATTTTTAAGCAGCTCATTGCCGAGATTAAATACTGTAGATGGAACAGCTTATCAGCCAAGCGCATATTCAAGAAGAAGGCTTCAAAAGCTTTATGACGATAAGATCGAAACGAGCCAGACAATTCAGGGCGGTGTTAATTTTCCTGAATCAAAAAATATTGCGCTAACTTATAATGCATTAGCACCTGCGGGTCCTATTAATACCGAAGGAGATATCTTCGTTCCGCGAAATGTTTTAGCAGCATTTATGGAAGATATGGTACAGCAGCCCATCGATAATGATCCTAAGCTAATTTATAAGAAAAACAGAAGAAGCGTTAAAGTTCTTCACGGCCGCGACTTCGAAGATGGCGTCGGATATAAGAATGTTAAGTCAAATATCATCTTTCCGTTTAATCTGATTTCCTCAAGTGTAAGCGGAGGCTATCAATCGGAAGTAATGAGCAAGGTTTCGGGATCAGTTATGATCACAAATCTTCATAATGATGTGTATGGTCCACGAATGGAAAAACCAATGCAAGGACCATTTACTGATTATGCAGTTGGGGGCCATCAATCTCGTCACATTCGTTTAAATCCTGGCACTGACACATGGCAGGACAGACCAGAAGCGTGGAAAATTCTTCTTGGAACTTGTGTTGATGACACAACAGCTATCGAAGAGTCTGGCGCAATTGGTATGGTTGGCGCCGATTATCCATGGCCAGAAGCTAATGATGAAGGCGCGACCCCTTATCCAATGACCGCATCTCAAAAGGCAGTCTATTATCGCGATATGGTTGCAAAGCGCCCAGTTAATATTAGAAACATCAAACATACAACTGGCTCAACGGTTCTTGGAAATTACAATAACAATTATGACGTTGTGAGCACGTTTGGCGCCTATTCTAACCCACGAAACTTCATCGAAAACCAGCCGACATTGCCGGCCCAGGTCATTCAAAATAATATGACGAGTTCTACATCGGTTAGAACTTTTCTAGACATCAGAAGGGATAATGAAAGCCATACATCGTCTGTTAGTGAATATTCGATAGCTTATTTAAAACCCGGTCTCTTAAGCGGCTCTCTGGCTGATGTTAGCGGATCAGGGGCAAATAATATAAAAAATAGAAATGTTATATCGACAAGATTCTCCGCTCCTGGCGGGATCGAAGTTATGACGCCGGGATATACTGATTTTAGAGCAGATGAATTCTCAGTGTATAATTCACTTAACTATAGAAACCTATCTGTGCGAGGTATTTTTCAAACATCTGGACTGCCTTCTGGTTCATCTGGATCGGTTGATCGTCCTCCGACTGGTTCTGGCGGCACAACTGCTATAACCGTTAATGATATTCATAATAAAGCTTTTGCGCTCCGTTCTCATCTGGCGAGACACACTGCGAAATTTGGTAGAGATTCGCTATTAGTAACGGGAACTACAGCCGCTACTAATGGCCCGGGCGCAAGTTATGTTCAGTCTCCAAGTATGTTTAAGATTCCTCGTAATAGAATTGATGTTATAAAACAAAATTTGACTGGCGCGGTAGTTCATTATTCATCTTCAATATATGACAATTATTTTGTTTCGCAACAGATTCCGAAATCTACTTTAAATTATTCATGGATTAGTGCTTCTTATGTTTCGTTTAATGATCGTTATGGAATAGTCAGGCCAGATTTTAGAATTAGCTCATCTACTGAAGGTATGATTAATTGTATTGATTTTGTGACTGCAAGCGATTTTGTGTCTTATAAAAGTCCCGGCGGTAGAGCGTTTGGTAAAGATGCTCAATATTCGCCGGTCGATTCCATTCCGACTGATTTTGTTGGATTAAATACTAATATAATCGATCAGGTATTAACAGAATCTGCTACTATGGGCGATTCTCTTGATTTAACAACATATCTAAATTACGAACTCAATCCGCTATTAAATACTGAAGGCACAGCAAGCGCGCTAAATGCTTTAATATTAAATCGTCAGGGACCATATGGCCATCCTTCTTGGAAGCAAATTAGACAGAGAAACAATAAATTATTGAGATCATATAGAAATAATAATAGAATGCACTTTGTTTCTTCCACTGGATCTTATAATAGTCAAGCTGACTTTGAGATGCCCCCGGTTTCATTACGTGGTAGAACTTTAACGGTAGCCATCGAAGACTTCAATACGCAGGTTACACCCGACTGGGACATATATGGCCTCTTTAGCACAAATCTATTGCAAACTTATAAAGCAGACTTTAGCAACAATTACGTTTATTTTAATTTAGATAAGTTTGAAGATCAATTTGATTTGAATTATTTCGGTAAAACGACAGCTGGGGAACAAATGATAGAAATTGGTAATTCTGCTGGATTTGCTTTAGATTGGATACTTTATACTGAAAACATTTTCCCATCACAAAGAAATGAATTCTTGTCACAATCCAGAAATAAGGTTGGTTATAACAACAAATATTGGAGAGATTCAAATGCCGATCGAGTAACTCTTGGCGATACGTTCAATAATACTCAAAATATTGATGTATCTCAAAGCGCTTGGGTCTTAGATGCGCCCGTGGACTTTTTAACCAGAACAACACCGTCGTTTGCTACCGAAGAAACCACCCCGTCAGCTACACCAGCACAACTAAGAAATCTTAGAGATTCATTAAGAATTTCAGCATCATCTGGTGAATTACAGAATACATACTTTACATATTTTACATGCAGCAGTATTGGTGCTGGTGCAGAATTAACAGAACGAGAAAAAGGAGCAGTATTAACTCCAGGCGCCCTATATGCTAGAAAACATCTGATCTCTAGTCCGCGTTCTGTAGCAACTCCATCTGGAATGGAATGGGCATTAACCGGCGCCAATACAGGACCATTTGATTCTAGCGCACAAATTCAAATATATGCCGGCGAAGCGCGCTGGGAGCCCGGACCAAAAGCAGGCATAATTATCAAAAATCCGGCCGCAACGGACTTCGCGACTTTTGGGACGGTACCGTGGGAAATATTTGAATCACATCAATCGAATCCGTGGTTTAACTCGTATGAGGACTTCAATTATTTGATTAAAAAAGTTAGCAATGCAAAAGAATTCGCTGTTGTGCCCGAATATAGAAGTAGTGAACACGCAGAAGATTACGTAATGTTTGGTAAATTTCTTGAAAATAAACATGATTCGTTTTCGATTCCTGAAACCGCCATTAGTAGCTCAAATGATGATTTTTATATTGATTATTCTAATTCTGAATTCTTAAAAGAATTTCTAAATATTAATGATTTAGCATCACAAAGTTTACAAGCGACGGAGATACGTTTAGTTTGTAGCGGCACCATCAGATTTAATCCATATAAGAGTTTTTATCCCGCACAAAGAGCAACTGATTTGGTGGAAAGATTTTATAAATCATATTCTCAACCTAGTGGCTCATTTTATGGAGCTGGATCGTGGGGAGATGGTTTTTATGCTGAAGGAATATCGGGATCCATGATTAAGCCGCTGTACCAGCCATTATTTGCTCCCGGAATTTTGTTTAATACGATTAAGTCTGGATTAGCGGTTGAGTGGCCAGTTGTAACTGCTTATGGCAAAGTACAAAGAACACAATATGGCGACAATACAAATGCAGCTCCCAACAACTGGGCGATATCCGCAAATCCTTCTAAATTTGCAACCACCGCATCTTTCTGGGATAAGCGGCTAGATTTTGAATCAATAATATTCCCAGAAGAACACCTAAACAAGATGGAATTTTTTGATATGGATACTCATCCAAGTGCGTCAATATCGGCTAGCTATACTTTCACGACGGAAGGGGATGCGCTATATTCTGCTATGGCTTCTAATTTCTTTGGAGGCGCCGCTGATTTTTATCTTAAAGACTCGAATTTTACATCTTTGAAGTCTAAAGTAATTGACGCAGTAATAGTTGATAATACTAAAGTTTATATGGCCAGAGTTAAATTGCGCAGAAGCATGACTGGGCCCAGAAATTATAGCAATGAATATGCTGCAACAAATACTGGATGGTCCAACAATGCATTCGGCGCCAATGGAGGACAATTGTTATTGACAGCCTCGGGCGGCGATGCTTTTGATTATAGTACGCAAGCTAATACAGCTTTTCCTCTTCCGCAAGATCCAATGAGAGCTACCGGAAGCGCAACTTTAGATCCATATCGCGAGACTTTTACTATGTACAGTAGGCCTTCGGCTTTCGGACCCCCGATTGCTGGTGTATCGTCTGCTAATCAGACATCCGTTAGCAATTATCTAACTAATACGGTATATGATAGTTTTAATGGCTTCAATCCTGCATATACGCCACCATATTATAATGGAGAGGCGTGGTGCGATATTATTTTCAGACCTACTGGTTCTGAGGGATCTACGAGCATAACAATAGAAGAACTTATTCAACAATCAAATTATGTATATTGGCGAATGGATCCTGGATATGCTTCTTCGAGTTTTACAGCCGGCGCCGCTGGCGTAAGAAAATACAGAACATCTTTGATATACGATGATAGTGTTCAGGGCAAACAAGCTGCGCCATATGGGGGCCCATTCATTAACGAAAATTCTATGCAAATTTCTGCTAGCATCGATTTGTTTGGAGTTGAATCGTCACCTCAGTTACAAACAAATCTTAGTACGAAAGAGCAACTTGTTACAAATATATCGACCGGCACAAGATGGGTGATTTCGCCTAAATTTGAGACACCGATGCTGAATTTTAATGATTTATCATCTGTTAGGGCTTTAACTAGTTCTGAAGTTTCGTTGCCAGCAAATTATGGACAAGCCGCTGTGCCCCGTGGAATGTGGCATCAATTTGGAATTATTGAGCCGGATAGCTCTAAAGGCATCTTCTTAGAAATTGGTGATATACCATCAAATTGGCTATCATATCATTATGACGTCAGAGTAAACGATACTGTGTATAACGATAATGATGCACTCAATAACGGGCCCTTGGTGGGCAAATATGTTGAATCTCTGTCGGATTTGGTAGGATTTTCCACAAGTCCTAGCAGAAAATTAGGTGAATTGAAAGATAACATGACTGTTTACGAGGCTGTTGTGGCAATACCATATGTAATCGAAACTTTAGAACCATCATTTAGAAGAGATGTATCGCTTACTGAAGCGGCTAAAGACTATAAGAAATTTATTAGCATACCAAGAGAAAGGTATGAAGCAGCTTTAACTGCCTCAATAGGAACCGCTACTGGTGATTCTTTGGATGTTGCTGGAGGATCAATTCGTAGACAAGCAGAGTTAATGGAAAAATATATCTTTCCACCTGAGTTGGATTTTGTTAGTAATGAAGATTTAGATCCGATTGCGATGTATATCTTTGAGTTTGAATATCAGTTTGATAAAGACGATCTCTCTTATATGTGGCAGAATATTGCTCCGAGAGAATATCAAAAAATTACACAACAAAGCACCACCGTTTCTCACGAATTAATTGATACAGAATTATTAACAGAAACGAATTTAACAGAAAATGAAAATCTCCGCTGGATGGTATTTAAAGTTAAGCAAAGATCTCAAAAGCTCTACAGTCAGTTTAAAACCACGCAAGCTAAAGATCTTTGGGGTGATGTTCGCGAATTCAGACCAGCAGAAATAGAACCGCTTTATAATTGGCCTCATGATTATCTTTCCTTTGTTGAGAAGATTAGCATCGATGCAGAAATTTTATTTAAGGCAGGAGAAGAAGAGTTAGCGGATCGACAAGATTTTGAAGACAAAAATAAGTTAGGACAACCGCGCGCCGGCCTCATCGGCGCCGCCGGCACCGCTAGGGGGCCCATGACAGTAGTCGATCCTACCGTAGGAGTAGACCGTCGCGAATTAGCCACTCAAGTTGGCTATGGGGGAACATTAGACCGAACCAGTACGACAACTCTTGTGCCTGAAGGTCCTAAAGCAGCAACTGGCACAACAACCAATTTGGCTGCTGCTTCTCCACAAAACGCAAAAGCGCCCAAGCGGAAAGGCCCGGCCACAGATGTAGTTAGCCCAGTTTTAAGTCAAGAAGCCCTTGACAGACTAAAAAAGAAATAGAGATTAGTGATACTTATTAGAGAACGATATGAAATTTATAGATAAAAAAGAAAGAGTAATGGATTTAAAATTGACTTCTTACGGTCATTATCTGCTTTCTATTGGCAAATTTAAGCCTCGATTTTATGCATTCTATGATGATAGTGTTTTATACGACGGAGCATACGCACAAATAACCGAGTCATCGAACACAATCCACGACAGAATTAAAAACAAAACTCAATATATGGAAAGCCAAGTTTTGTTCGAAGAGGTAGACAAAGCACCAGAAATAATCGATGAGGGCTCAATGTCTTATTATGCGGGCGATATCGCTCCTATTATGTACGGTCCTCGAAAGGATAACTTTAGATTTGATCAGGCTATTGGCGATGCGTTTTTAGATGGAGATACAAATATGGCCCCTGCTTGGAAAATGGCCGCTCTTCAAGGGAATATTAGTTCGTCGGCGATGACCGACACAGTAAATGACTTTAAAATTCCTCAAATTAATATACAATTAAACTATAGACGAAGAATAATTGATCAAAAATATCTGCCGGCATTTCCAATTACCGCGATGCAAGAAACACAAAGAATTGAAAACGAAGCTTTCACCACGCGTCCGTTTGCAGATGGAAAAGTAATTCAACTTATAAGAGACGATCTAATGATGTATGCCGAAGAGATTAATACTTCTTTATTGGTTGATAATTTTGATATCGAGATGTATGAAGTACTAAGTGGATCTTTACCAGCACGTTGCCCAACTTGTGAGAAGCAAGATAAATTTAGAAGACTGTATTTTGAGAATGATACTGGTAGAATTCGCGGAGGATTAATGGGCGCCAAGGGACATTCTCTCGCAAGAGATTCATTAGAGTTCAGAGATTCCTCAGCCAACAACGCTTTAAGCTCAAGTGTTGGATATTATCTTAATATTCGAGCCGATCAATCGGTAGATCATCAAAAAGCATGCAAGGCCGCAGATGTGTTCAACAAACAAACTTTATATATTGATTTAGACTTTGAATGCGATGAGACTAAAAAACGCATTGCACTATTTGATATTTATGGACCAGTCACGGAGCCTGAGATATGTCAATAGAAATGTTTGGAGAGAGCTTTAATTTAGTCGCGGGTTTAAAGTTACCGACTTTATTTATTGATCAAGCAACCGTTAACAACGCCAATATCGATATAAAAGCTAGTTTTTATGTGAGAGTAGAAATAGATAAATCTGGCGCCGATATAATAGACGGTCTGTCCGATATAAAATTTTATATTCAACAGGTGTTAGATGGTACCCCCGAATCGGACTTTTGGACAACTTATACAGATGAGGAACTGGAAGGCACCACTAGATATAATGATTTGATTTCTGCCAACACATCGGTGATGGAATATTATGTTAAAAGTTTACAAAGTAATTTACTTGTAGATTATTTTGTCGATGTTGGAGATTTTGCAGCACATTTTTATACCAAAGAGCCCATTGAGTTAACTATAGGTGATTTTGTCGAAACTAGTGTTGAGATTGATGCCGACAATATATACAAAATAATTAAATATACCGCAGAGACAAACACTACAGTGAGGGGGGATCCCCCATCTGATATATTTAGCAAGCCCGGCCAGTTATCGTTTGGGTTTGTGACCTTTACGACCCCATTAGAAATGGGTGTCGACAATTTATCGACCTTATATGATGCTGTCGTGAATAGTCCAAGATTAATAAATTTTTATAATCCATTCTTTTCTCAGCTTTCTTATCAAAAGATATTCGAGAATGGAGAGCTTATAATTTCCCCCACAAAGATTTTCACATATGAAGATGGATCAATCTATAACAACAACGCAATACAAACAATTGATGGGGATTTTCACACCTCTCAGCGTATCTCAAGAGAGGAAATGGTTAGCCAATTATCCATCATCGCCATAACTCCGAGCGATTCTTCTGAAGCCTTTGCTGCAGCACTTAATGGATATAATTATATTTTAGCCGTTTACGGAGATACCGAAGAACTATTGCCAAGATTAGATCTATTTCGCAAGAGTTATTTGGATAAATCTTCAGCAACTGCGATGGGGAACTGGTATCAAACTTTTAATCAAACTCTAATAAGAATTAATTCGACAGTTATGCAGACTGCAATATTACGCAGAGAACTTGTAACAACGCCTGTGGTGGTAGACAACAGAACCCCCGATGAAGGTTCTTATACACAGCCCGAAGAAAGCACTTATTCGCTCGAAACTGATTATCTTTTTACCAACGAAGGCTCTATTTTGATGAGCCGCATCGGACATTTTAATACTTCAGTTTATGGAGCCACAGTAGAATCAGATGAATTTGAGAATGATTATACTTTGATAGAAAATGGATTCTTTTTCTTTGATTATGAAAAAGCAGTCCGAACGCAGTCTGTTATTTCTAAGGTTTTTGATATTAGTAATATTCAAAATCTCCTTGGAACCTCCTCGGTTAATCAGTATTATAAATTATCAGCAGCCAGGATGAAGAGACTTACTCTCGGCGGCGATCCGGTGTTTGATAAAATATCGGCATTTGAAGATTCACTTGATACAACATATCCACAATTAAAACAAATGACGTATTTTAATACCGCAGATGGAATTACTATTACTGCAGAGTCTTCGTTCGATTATTATGATACAACCATTTATCCTGAATTAATGTTGAGGAACTCAGTTCTTCCCGTCAATAGCGATTATGATAATTATCGTTTAATGACTTTCCAATTTCAAGATATTATGCCTAGCGATGGAACTTATGGAGAATCTGCGCGCGATGATGATATACTATCGTTTACAATAGATTGTAAAGATTACACAAAGCAGTTGATTAATGTGATAACAGCTTCTTATGTTGATTATGCGACCGGATCATTTGCTGAATATTTAGCGGCCGCCGAAGACTTTTGCAGTTATAATAATATAGATGGATATTTCAATGACTTTTTTATTGAGTCAATGGAAGCGGATTATGTTGATAATCCACAATCGGCGCCATGGGTTATTATGCCTGTTATTTATAACATGCATTTGGATTTAGTTAATGGTGTATTCGGCGGCTCGATGGAAAAAGTTACTAATGCGTCTATTATTTTAAGCGAACAAATAGCGCCAGCGACAGGAAGACTGGAAGAATTACAAACCTTTAACAACAATCTTCAAACAATAACCGATTTTTATAATGGTGCAACATTCACCGGAATCATGGATTCATATGACTCCGAAGAAACAATAAAATTCGGTGGCGAGATCTCGGAATCTGTAGGAAGCAGATTTGGATTGCCTGACTTTTTGAATTTATCGGCGGCTGATCTTGTGAGCGTGTGGGATTGGTCAACCACCGGAGATGCTCTGCACTATGATTATGGTAAATATTGGAATGAGAGCGACTATGTGGGAGAGAATCGATTTTATATGGATCTCGGTGACGCGATGGGCTGGCCATATAGCATAAAGGCAGTCGGCGGTGACTTTGACGGATTTCATGACACAGATAACCAAGATCTTGCTGAACAATTCGTGGATTTCGCCGACACCTACGAGTCCTACGTCCGCGATGGCGAGCTGACCTATGCGGATGCCCACGTTGGCTATGCGGTCCACGGCCGCACATGGTCCACCGTCGAGTACCCGATACAGGATTGGATTGAAGATGGTGGCGGCATAGATAACAAATATTATAAAATGTCACTGTTTCTATATGATGGGGGCGATGGTATTAGCGCTTCTGATGGTCGCTTAAAGATTGTCGAATACATAGGCACATCTCATCTTGAATAGCCGTAATGTGAAGTTTTATGAGTATCTATTAATATAAAGGAGAACAGACATGAGAAGCTTTCAAAAAGAAGCATTTATGAATAAAGAGAAGCTCAAGAGCATTAAAAAATCCAACAGCAAAAGATATATTAATGGTCAACTTGTAACAGTAGATTCAAAAAACTTTAAAATTCAAAATGCCGCACAAATTCTACGACAAAATAATGTGTTTACAGCACTTCAAGGCGGCATCGGCAGTGATGAATTTGGCAACACCGCAGCTGTATCGATGGCTGTGTTAGCTGCTATTGGTGTAACTCCCGTATATGAACAGGATCGTGATTTTTCATTTTTGCGAACACAAGATATGGTTCCCCTTCGAAATCCAAATATTCTTGAAGAGGATAGGCTTAAAGAATTACAAAATAAAAACATTAAAGCGGACGATAAGTTTAAAGATGCCACTAATCCATTTTATAATTTGGACGAGGGCCCATCCTTAGCTAAAGCCGCGCAGCTTAAGCAATTAAAAAGTGCCTCCAATGCAATCGATCCTACAAACGCAGCCGTAGCAATTTTTGATTTGAACATAGTTAACAGTAGTACTCTTAAATTAAGGCAATTTAGATAATGGGAAGCACCACTTATAAATTTTCCTCACAGGCTTTTACTAGTGTTAAAAGTACACCGAAAGGCCCTGGAGGTAGAAAATACAACCAGAGTCTCGGTCAAAGGAGCCTCTATGAGCGCTCAACCGGTACCACCACGCGCGAGGTCGTTGATGAACAGCAGTTATTCGAAAATATGATTACTGATGGTGGCCAATTTTCAGTATTAGATTCTTACTCTACTGTTGATGAAAATGGCCTTCTCATTGATTTGAGTACCATATTTTCGATCTATACCGATGAAACTGAAATTGCTAATGTTCTAGAGTTTTTGTCTTCACAACAGATGGTTATCTTAAATGAGATCATGACATATAATTATGGAGGTTTTGATGAGGGTAACACGGAAATAACTATATTTTCTTCTGGTTATAATGGTTTATCGAGCCCTACAATTACTTTTAGTGAAGATACATTTTTGGGATTTTATGATTATTATATTTATAGTGTTACACTTGATAGCAATGAATCCGCCGGATTAAGGTCTAAATTTGGATATCCGGCCGGCTCGTCAGCTGAAGAGCAAATTGAAAGCGCAATAACGACAGCAGCCGCCGAAGTAATAAATTCCTATCAATCGAAAAGAAGAATTTTTAAGAGAGTGAAAAGGACCAAAGTAGATCCTTCCGATTTTGGAAATATTGATCCTGTTACTTTGAGGCCGACCACAGATACCGAAACTACGACCGATACAGATAGCACAACCACCACAAGTACTTCGAGGAGCTATTAATAAATGAGTGGAATAAACAATCATTTTATAGATAAAAATCTTTTATCAGGCTCGACTGATAGAGTTCGTTCTGTTCTCGGAGCTTATTGGGAGATAGGGGATGCCGATGAAAATATATATTTTTGGTTTGAGACCGCAGGCACAACTGCAATTGGGGGCGGACCTGTTACAAAAGGCAGAGTAGTTAATCGAAATTTTATTTATTCGATAATCACAGATAGTGAATCGGCCACCACAAGCAGCGCAGATCTGGCTATACCAAGTATAAAAATTCCAATTCGATTAGTTGGTGATAAAAATTCGGTATTTAATGATGAACAATGGGCGTCGGTGATATTGGGTGGACTCTACGGAACTTCATCTTATAATGGGATTTATACAACTACACCATTTTCAGATCTTAATTTTAACTATGAGACACCCTATGATCCAATCTTTGTGAAAGAGATCGATCCTGATAATGTTACAAATTATACATTTGCTGAGTTTTCTTATGATTATAATTCTTATTTGTCGGACTATCAAAGTGCTATCGAAACAATTGAGTTTTTGTCAATTCCGAATTATTATTTCGTCTTGAGCCATCAAATAGGCCTAAAAGATCACGAAAGCGATACAATAAATGAACATGTATCTTTGGGAGAAGGAGTAAATACCGACAACTTATTGGGCACTATTTCAACAATATATCCGCCCACATATGATATTGATAGTTCAGATATCGATCCGGATGATACAACTGTATACGTTGACAAAAAGCAAAATTATGAGGCCTATTTAAACGATTCATTTGCAACTGCGTCAAGCGCCATTGTTGAAAATACAGAATTTGCTGCTTTATGTAGCAATTTAGTTTTTAATAAAAAGTCTCAAGAGAATCTATTTTTGGAATCATTGGTTTACGAAGATATTATACCTTACTCGGTTAAACTAAAATTACCATTTGAACAAGGCACAGACAACACATTCTTTAATATGATCGATGATGCCAACTACGAAAACTTATTGTTATTGAATATCAAAAACAATTTTGTTGATTTTACCGGTAGTCTTGAAGCCACAAATTATACCCACTTTAAAACATCAATAGAAAGTTCGACTGATTCTTCAGTTGCAGAAAATACAAGCTTTGAAACTTCACAAATGAATTATGTGGATTTTTATGGTACGATTTTAAAAACCATAATCCAATCCAACAATCCTAAAGCTTCAAATTTTTATATTATGGGCGCCCAGGCAAATGAAAGAGAAGAATTAATAAATGATAATGGAATTCATCGATATAAGAACTCTATTCCCGCATTTAAACTACTAGAAAATATTAACAGCTATATTGAAACTGATGGAGTTTTCACAGGAGAGCTTGAAGAACTTGAAGATTTTATGAATATGGCCGGCACAGACCGACAGAATGAAATTTTAGCTTATAGAATCGAAAAAAGCGGCTCCAATAATCCCGACATTGTTCAAAACTTTTATGTTTCCAATACACAAACATCTTTAAGATCTACCGCAAACCGAGACGGATTCACCATTTATGATACGCAGGTAAAATATGGCGAAACATATACATATACAGCATATGCATATGTTTTGACTTATGGATATGCGTATAAATATAGTGATTTGGCTCTTACAAAACAGATAGCAGACCAAAGCGTGTTTGACGAAGTTTTAGCCAGCATGGAGGCGGCGGATAGCTCTGATCCTGTCGCACAAGCCGCAGAGATTGCAGCATATGCCGCCGGCGGAGCTTATGATGATTCGGGTATACCGTTTTTAAACAAAGCTTATTGTTTGCAGTTTTATAATCCAATAACCGGCGAAACAACTGAGAGATTAGTACAGAATGATGGAGCGTTATATTTGTCTGATTCCGAATCAGACTCTGATTGGGATCCCTGGGATCCGTCTGCAACTCCTCTTGAAGGTGTCGCCACAAATACTCTTTTTACAAACGCACAATTAGCTACCTATTATAAATTTTTAGCAGACTTTAACATTTCAATTGAGCCAACAATTAAATTAATAGAGGTTCCGGTTTATACAAAAAGTCTTGTGGTGTTAGATCACCCGCCAGAACAATTAGATATCAGTTCGTTTCAGAGAATGGACAATTCACGAATAATCGGCTTCTTGGCTAATGTTGAGAATTTTACTCCATTAACGATTCCCAAAACTTTAACAACTGTAGATAGAATATACAAGAATGCTTATCTACAATCTAATAACTTGATTGAAACAGAAAAAATATCTTTTCCTTCTCGTTCAAAAATTTCTGCAATAGAAGTTTTTAGAAAAGATACAAAACCGCGCTCTATCACTGATTTTGATATTAATGATCTTGTTGCGATTAAACCTTTAGCTATCGAAGGAAGCGACTATTATTTGTCGAATTGTATTTATGAGGAAAAGATTCCAACCAATAAAAAATATTATTATATTTTAAGAACTCTTGATGAAAACAATGTATCGGGACACATAACTAACGTAATCGAAGCGGAATTAGTTGATGATGGAGGTTATAAATATTCACTTTTCAAAGAACTGTTTGAGGATGATTTCGAGGAAAGCATTCCATCTCAAGTTAACAAAGAATTAAAGAAAATATTTCAAGTTGTGCCCAACATTGCACAATTGGAACTTGATGATACTGATGTAGATTATACCAACACCGCTTCCGAAGAAGCTTCTAACCTTATTATAGGAACAAAAGAAGATAGCATTTTTGATAAAACATTCAAAATAAGATTAACATCGAAGAAAACAGGAAAGAAAATCGACTTAAACGTTACATATAAAATGAAGGATATGTATTAAAGGAATATTATGGCATTTTTAGACAATTCCGGCACAATTATTCTTGATGCAATATTAACTGATATTGGTCGAAAAAGAATGGTTCAAGGTAATTTTAGAGTTAGCAAATTTGCTCTCGGCGATGATGAGATGGATTATACCCTTGTTAATGTTGATAATGGAGACTATAGCAAATTAGAAACCTTATCTGAATTCGAAGCGCTGAACGCAGAGAATGCTGTGATCAATCATGATATAAAAAATTATCGCAGTGATGATATCTTATACATTCCACAGATTAAAATAAACGAAACTCAAGACGCCTTCGTTAAGAAATACACTTCAGAGCCAACATTTTATTATATTTCTGTTAATGATGAAACAACCAAGAAACTAAAATCCCTGTTAGGTTCCCCACAATACTTTTTAGAAAATTACAATTTAGACAGAACTAAGCTTGTATTTGAGTCTGGAATAGATGACGAAAACGTTCCTCGCGATAATCTATCGAGAGAAAGATACATTTTAAACTATAATTTATTGGATAGATACTTTATAATAAGTTGTGATCATAAATTTATTGAAAAGCTCTTAATGATTAGAGCCGATGAATCTTTTTACGAAAATGACGTAGGCAACAATTTGTATTTTAATTTTGAAGCATTACAAGAAGTACCACCAGTATCATTAAATAAAGTACTAGAAGATTTTAGTTCTTACATGGCGATTGGAATTGATGATAAAATTTTCAATTATGGATCCGGAGAAGATAATCAACATTCAGCTATTAATGGCCCTCGTGGAACAATTTGTGGGATTAATTTTAAGTTAAAGGACGAGTTAAGCACGAACACAGATAGCAGTGCAGATTTTAGGTACGCTAAATTCGGCAAAACCGATCAAATTCTTTTCGGAGGATCTGATAAGTTCGATCATATTGATACGACAATCTATATACAGGGAGTTTCAACATCGGCAACGTTGCAAGTACCCGTAAGAATTTTAAGATATGCAGGGACTTAAAAACTAACTTTATTCAAATAATTACTATTTATGATGTGAGAGGTAAAATAAATGGCTTTTTTAGACAATTCAGGTGATATTATTCTCGACGCAGTGTTGACAGATACTGGTCGGAAACGTTTGGCGGATGGAAACTTTTCCATTGTTCGATTTGGTCTTGGCGATGATGAGATCAACTACGGAACATACGATTTGGCTAACCCCTCTGGTTCGGCTTATTATGATTTGGAAATTATGCAGACGCCGGTATTTGAAGCCACCACCGCGACTAATGCGGCCATTAATTATGGATTGATGAACCTTTCTAGAACTGATTTGTTATATCTTCCGTCGCTTAAATTTAATACAAAGGTAGGCGCCTCGACCGCCGCGATGGTCGCCACAAGAAAAACAAATAATATGTTTTATCTTGCTGTTAATTCACAAACTTCTACAAAACTGGACGAGGATTCGGAGACTGATGATCCAGCCTTTAAATGGGTAGTAAATAGAACCCCGGGCAATGTGATTTTCTTTGAATCGGGTCTTGATACATCGGATCTTGCAGCAACAAGCGCTAACAGAACTGGATATATAATTGGCACTGGCCTGCTCGATATGACTTTAACTGTGGGATGCGACAGCAAGCTTATTAATCAAGTTGGCTCATTAAACTCATCCACAGTATTCGCGAACTCAATAACTGATAATCGATCGCTGATTTCGTTCGCCGGAATGGCCCATACAACTCCGCGCTCAACTTCTTTAGAACTTGGCGGATATAATGATTATAGTATTAATGGAATTCCCGATGCGATCTATGAGCCTGATACTGGAGACGATAACAATTATTCGGTTTTCTTGGGGCCCCGCGGGATATGCCAAGGTGTGACTTTTTCGGTAGTCAACGAATTATCAACGCAATCTACCGGTACTCGCTCTAGGCTTTATTCAGATTATGGCGTTGTTGGATCGACCACCGCCGGCCCAGATTTGGGTAAAACATATGATTATATCGATACAACTGTGTTTGTTCAAGGAGATTTCAGCGGCGCCTCCTTGCAAATACCCTTAAGAATTATTAGATACGTCAGCGGATAAAATTGGAGATTATAAATGGCTGTAAAAAACTTTGAACACATTGATGTTAATAACGACGTCACAACAACGCGAACATTATTGCATGAAGCAATTCCCATAACGGGCTCTATCATCAATAGCGGAACTTATGCTAATAGCAATATTAAGAACTTTACTCATGGTATGTTTCAGTCTGTATATGATTATCCATATCTAAGTTCCTCAGCAAACCATATTTTTGATTTGACCGCGTGCTATGCTGCGAGTTCATCTTATTCTTCTTCGGCAAACGTTCAGAATGATAAGAAAATCAATATGTATACTGAGTTTGCTCAGACATTATTGGGATACACTGGCTCATTAACTGATCCAGCCAAGCAAGTTAGATTATTTGAAAATGATCTAACACTTGATCTCGCCGGCGGCAACGTTATGAATGAAATATTTGTGATTAATTTTTCTCGCTTGCTCACGAAAGATCAAGTCAAGAAAGGTACTTTTAGTATTACGTTCGGCACTGGCTCGTTTGAAAATCCGTTTGCTCTTACTAGTGTAGTTCTCACAGATGCTAGTTCGTCGGCTGACGGCAGTGGGACTGCCAATGTTCTTGGTGGTGACTATGGCTTGCTATATACGTCGGCAACCGGCTCGGATGGAAATGTCGTACATGGTAATATTTTTTATCAAGCAGGAATAGCTATCATATCAGCGTCGGTGTTTAGTGGGATTGATGATTTTTCAGACGGACCTGGGTTTTTTGGAATAAATGGAGTATCCGGCTCGCTTACTGGCTCTTCTATTTCCGGATCGTGCGATGCATTGCGTCAGAGGATTGGAACGCTTTCGTTTAACAATACAACCGAGATTAATTCTAAGATCTATTTCTGTCGTGTACCTCACAATAAGTTTAACTATAGTTCTAATCCAACATATTTAAGCGGAAGTAAGATTAGAGTTAAGAATACAGCTTCTGATCAGCCAGTATCCTATATCACAACTATCGGACTTTATAATTCTAGCGGTGAGATGCTCGCGGTCGCCAAACTTTCAGAACCGATTCGTAAGGATCCTACAAACGATATCACATTACGAGTTCGCCTGGATTATTAAAAATGTCTTTCAAGAAATTTGAAAGAAAGGATGTGCTCCTAAATACTATGCTAGCATATCCTAGCAATGAATTTATAATATTTGATTCAAAAGTATATTGGAACAGCATTCCTGATCAATCTGGGACTTTAAACGATACTGTTCGTAATGTTCCTGCAGGCTATGTGAGCTTGTACGAATATAATATCGACAGACAAGAAGTGACCACCGGTCGTTCTATCGGAACCGGAAGCATTGTAGACAATGGACGAATATATCCATGGATTTCGAAAGATAGCGCCGGCTCAAGCTTTAGAACGGTTAGCGAAGTAACTTATCAAAATGAATTTAGATTTGGGGATGTGTTAACAAGTTCATATCCGCTTTCGGCTTCTATAACGAGAGAATATATTATAACTCCATATGCGTCAACGGCGTCTTTTAATGCTCATTATGTTTCAATGAAAAATAGATTAAATTTTTATGGGATTAGAAGCGAGCACTATAAAGTTTCTTCTTCTTTTGGAGATAAAGATACACAGATCTTAAACTTAATTTCCATTCCCAGTATCTTTTTTGGATCTCAGATCAAACCAGGGACAGTATCTCTCAAATGGTATTTTACTGGTTCTTTAATTGGTGAATTACGCGACGAACGACAAAATGGAGAATTAATTCAAATAGGTCCAGAAGATAGTACAGGCAGCGGTTCAATTGCTGGAGTTGTATTATATGATGAAGGCTTTCTACTTTTAACTGGCTCATGGGATCTGAATAGTGAGACAATTAATTTAACTGATGGTAGCAAGGCTGCTGATAATCCTAAATGGATTTATTTTGGTGCAGGCGCCGCAGATGGTGTTACACAAGCTTCGGCAGGAGCAGATTTTGTAAGTGCATCGTTTAGTTTAGATTTTAAAGGCACAACAAAAACACAGGCTATGACTTTATTTGCACATGCCAAGAGAGGCGAAGTAAATTATTCGAATAATCCGACTTTCATTTCACACAGCCAAGATAGAGTATTCTTCACATCTTCTCACGCATATGAAGAGCCAACAGACTTAAAGATTAAGAATTTCGTTAGCTCTGCCTTCGACGATTATGAAGTTGGTTTTAAACGACAAGTCTATATTTCCAGAGTTGCGGTTTATGATAAAAATCAAAATCTCATTGGGATTGCCACTATGGCAAATCCGGTATTAAAAGAAGAAGACCAGGATCTTACGTTTAAACTTAAGCTCGACATATAGTATAATAATATTATGATTCTCGGTGTTGATATATCAACCAGCATAACTGGTTTTGCGATCGTGGCGGAGGGTGAAATTGTTTTTTATGATTCTGTTGATCTACGCAAATATAAGAACTTGTTTGAGAAAGCAGAAAGAATAAAAGAAGCAATCTTTAACATCTTTGATAACTATCAATTTGAAAGAGAGTGTCCGCCCATGTGGATGTCCGATGTGCAAGACAAAGAAAATAAAATAAACCACATTTATATCGAGCAATCTCTCCACATGTTTATGGGAGGAAAGTCTTCAGCAAAAACGCTATCCACTTTAACCAGATTTAACGGCATTGTTTCATGGCTTATATACGAGATGTTTGAAATGGAACCAAAATACATCGCCGCAACTTCCGCACGCAAGCAAGCCGGCATTAAAGTTCCGAGAGGACAAAAAGCAAAACAAGTTGTTTTACAATATTTGCTTGACAACGAGCCCGCTTTCAAGGTAGAATATACAAAGCACGGAAATCCGAAACCTGAATCGTATGATCGTGCGGACGCAATTGTGGTGGCAAAAGCAGGATGGGCGATTGAACAAACGAGAAGCGAAGAAGATTCTAAATGAAGCGCTCGGCTATGGCTTTGAGCACGGTTCAGAAACTCTTTACAAATGCCCGAAATGCAGTCACCACAAATCTAAGCTTTCTGTTAACCTGTCTAAAAATGTATTTAAGTGTTGGATTTGTGATTATCGCGGCCGCAATATTAGGCGCCTTATTAGGTCTTTTGGTTCCTATACTCAACTACAGAAATGGGACGAATTATTCGGCAGGCAAGATCTGGAGAGATTTGATGATCTCTTTATGGAAAGAAGCATCGAGGCACGCCAGGATCACATTGAACTCCCGGAAGAATTCATAAGCCTTTGTCACAATCGCATACCTAAGACAGGATTATATGCACTTAAGTATTTGAAATCGCGCGGTATTACGAAAGAAGATATCGTAAAATGGAAGATTGGCTATTGTTTTAGCGGAGAATATAGAAACAGAATCGTCATACCATCTTTCACAGATGATGGAAATGTTAGTTATTTTGTGGCAAGAAGCTACAATGGTGATAATTACAAATACAAGAATCCGAGAGCATCCAAAAACATAGTTTTTAACGAGCTATTCGTCAATTGGAACGAAGACTTGGTTCTTGTGGAGGGGATATTCGATGCAATCAACGCAGGAAATTCTGTCCCAATATTGGGCTCGACGTTACGCACAGATTCTTCGCTCATCAAGAAAATTGTTTTCAACGACACGCCAGTCTACATCGCACTTGATCCTGATGCAGCAGAAAAAGAACGAAAAGTAATCAAGACTTTATTGAAGTATGACGTAGAATTATATAAGATAGATGTGAGTGGATATGAAGATGTGGGCTCTATGCCAAAAGATGTGTTTGAGGATAGAAAACAAAACGCCACCTTTATCGACAGAGACAACTATTTATTGTTAGATTTGCTGTCGGCAGTATAGGAGAACACCATGGCCAGAAGAAAAAACACAAAATTCATCGATCCGCGTTATTTTATGGACGAGAAGATGGAAGGAATGGACGAAGAGCTTAATGAGATTAATTGGCCCTGGTCGAGAAAAAAGCCAGAGCCAGTTGTCGTAGAACCTGAAGCTGCTAAGGTAGACTCCATCCCCGAAGATTTTAATACTATGGTCAAATCAGAATATTTTAGAAAACAGGGAAGGGTTCTTGAGGCCCTTAAAGATGCCCTCAAAGCATATGATGAAGATTATAAAAAATATTTAAGGAAGGGCGATCGCAGCCACCTGGAAGATGGCATTTTTAGAAGGAGAATGAAACAATATTTTTCTGAGATGCGCGATGATGATCGAATGTGGGATCTTTATGATATTTATAAATATATTGAGAGAAAAAAAGAAGATAACCCGGAGTTTAATATATAAATGAAAATTTCCAAAAAACTCTCACGATATCTCGCCAAAAAAGGCATCTCTGACACAGAATTTATCAAGATTGTGTTAATCATTGGATTATCGACAGCAGTAGCAGGACTTATGATCTACGGAGCCGTTGGAGCGCTCCTTCAATAAAAGTCTTGACAACAGATCCCGTATGGGTTATTATATATTAACGGCACACTTGCGTTTGGAGG
>Ga0209434_1000304_pt1 | contig 25159 bp, 25 predicted proteins | sample ETNvirnome_2_300_FD_184068 | JGI IMG/M metagenome (GOLD analysis project Ga0209434, IMG submission 184068) | Marine viral communities from the Pacific Ocean - ETNP_2_300 (SPAdes) (version 2) | ecosystem: Environmental > Aquatic > Marine > Oceanic | place: Pacific Ocean | collected 2013-06-22
TACCTATCCATAGAAAATCAATATCCCTTTCTTCAACGGGTATCTTCTTAATTTTAGACTTTGCAGAAATAATCTTTTCAGGATTATCACAAAAATAACCCAGCGGATAGGTCCACTCTTGAAGCGAATAAAATCTATTAAAAATGTGAGATTCTGAATATTGTGCTTTGAATACTATAAATTCATCGACATTAAACTTAGAGACTATTTTGTCAAATCCCTCTTTTTTGAGCTTAAATCCCTCGGCGAGCCATCCAGAACAGTCATCGGCATCAAAGAGAACCATTTTTGTTGATTTGTCATCAGGGGAGGATGATATAAAAAATGACCAATTTCTACCAAGTAATTCCTCAATGTTATCAGAATACATTTTTCCACCCGCACACAGGCCGCGCGAGAAAATCTCTGTTCCTGGATCAATTTTTATTAATCCTTCTCGAATCAATGACTCATAGAGAAATTTTTCAAAGTTGATGAAATATTCCCTACAGCTAAAAGCGAATGCCGTTATCATTTACTAGTGTCAGCTCCCCGACTTTTTATTAAAATACTCAAAAATCTTAAAGTAGTAATCTTTTATTATTTGAGATATGTGAAATTTTGATCCCGTAGAAAAGGATCTATCTGATAAGTCGACTCTCAGATGTCTATCAGATAGTAGCGCTTTAAGGCTGTCGTTTACAGCTTGAAGACTTTTAACAGAGATATAGTTTTTATCTCCAAATTCTAAAAAGCTACTATACTCACTACAAATTGATGGAATTCCAAATGATTGAAAATTTATTAATTTCGTATTTGGTTTATACCGCCTTATTATGTTACCTGGAGACTCTTCGTCAACAAATATTATTCCTGCATCGAGAGTCTTTAAAAAATCAACACATTCATCTTTTGAGCCTCCCTCATTACAAAGATACTCCAGACCTAAATTATCACAAATATTCTTTATATCTTTTTGTTTTTTATTTCCATAGTCAAGGCCAAGATATCCCACTCTTTCTAGCTTGCTGCCATCACAAGATCTTTCATTATTAAAATTTACACTATGATGAGGAATTACAAATATCTTTTTCTTAGTGTGTCTTGATAGCTCATCGGCATTTTCTCTATTATTAGTTATATAAAAGTCAAATGATTCATCATCGACGTATCTAGAAAAATCAGGAGATATATCTCTAAACAAAAAATCACCAATTGGGTTATCTAGAACATCATATCCAACTATACAACCCGCGCGCTTAAGTGCCCTTTCAAGATCCTTTTCCGGCCTATTTCTCACAATAATTACAATCTTATTTATTGTGGGGTTTGAGATATAAAAATCTGAAAAATCATAAAATTTCCCACCTAATGCATCAGCAACCTGTTTTCCGCGTATTTTTCCAGCGGATCTATTTTTTAATCCGATAAATGTTATCATAATAATTGTAAATCATAATGAAAATAATTTCACTATCTCATTCCCTTCACAAACTGATCATAGCTTATTCTAGTCCCTCTTTTATTTGGATCTATTCCGTACTCATTAAAAATTTTAAATAAAAATGTTCCGTATTCATTTATATTCCAGTATCCCTTATTGACTGCCGTGCAGGTATATGGATATACAATAGAATCATAGTGAGACTTTCCCCTTTGAGATTCTCCATTATATGTAAGAACTCCCTTCACACCTAGCTTTCGGCATCCGTCGTTCCAGTGGTCTCCCTCATACCACTTCTCAGATTTAACATATTCATATAGCTCTCTAAGTTTTTTCTTTTTCCAAAGCGTCGCTTGCATTGCAAATGCATCATTTGTATTGATATCGACCTCATACATATCACTCTCTACATGAACATCAAGCGGAGTCTTATATCCGCACCTAATTAGTCTGACAAATGAATAGTCTGATTTCTCGAGAAAGCTACAATATTTCTGCAGGCTCTCACATGTAACATCATCGTATAATATAAAGTCCTCTTGAGCGTAAATTACATAATCTTCAATTACGCTCTCAAGACACCCAAGATATTGTCTATAATAGTGATCTAAATTATTATACTTTAGTGCGACGTGATCTTTCATATTCGAATCAAAATCTATATCAGAAAATGAATAGCTGTTTATTCCCTGTAGATGTTTCTCAAGTTGGCCAAAATAAGCCGGCCATACATCTTTCATTACTGAATTTGTATATGTTATAAGTCCTATATTTTTCATGCTTTATCTCCTCGCATTATATCAAGCATATATTTTACCCTAGCCTTTCCGGTATGATGCTCTTTAGCAAAATTATACCCAGTATTTGAAATTTTGATACACTCATCTATTTTATTCATATAAAAATCTAATTTTTCTGAAAATTCATTAACTGAAGAGTATTCTACCCAGTGAATACCATCCTGAGGTCTGTTTGGCATCATAATCATGGGTCGCTGAATGAAACAACAAGCATTAGATGCAATTATCTCCCACTCTCTCATACAGCAGTTTCCACCACCCCAGGCTGAAACTCCCACGTGACATCTAGAAAGATAGTGCCTATATTCTTCTCTGCTTAGAGATCCCCCTACACATACTGTGTGTTTTTTTGATGCAAGGTTTTTGCAATAGTCATCTACCTCAAATCTAAGACCGGTATATTTTTGTCCAAATGCACAAAAAAGATCAATATCTTTGAATAGTCTTGGTGGATTAAAATAACTATTCAACATCCCAAATGGAAGGGGTATTATTCCTTTTTCGCTATCCTCTGGATAGCACTCCCTCTTAAAATACCACCGACACTTTAAAAGCATTTCTTCATTTATCCATGGCTCACCCCTATACCTCAGACTATTAAATTTTGCCTCAAAGGCTTGCGCATGAATCGGTCCATTATCATTAAACTGTGCCATAATCTGACTATTATTGTCAGCGTGTCCAGTAGATGTCCATTCACTCCCATCAATGTATACAGACTTATCAGGCATATTTATCCTATCTAAAAGATAATATTTTGGGTGAGGTTGACTTCCACCTGACTTTCCAAAAAATGTAAAAATATAATCTGCATCTCTGGCGTGATGGACGATATCTTCATCAGAGTATTCTCTATTTACACCATTTCCTGTGTCAGATGCTATTATCTCAATTTCAGAGTCCTTCATTCCTTCTATTATTAGAGAGGTCAGTGCATCAGTTTTTTGTCTTGGTGTTATTGCAACAATTTTCATTTAAGTGTCTCACCTATTGCGGCATAGTATTCATTGAAGCACCTTGAGAAGCTCAAAAAATTATAATCTATTCTTTCCCTTATGTCACTATATTTTTCTACTATGAGAGAAAGTTTTTTCTCAAAATCTTCTAAATTAGAAAATTCTACTCCGTGATTCTTGCACACCTCAGCTACAGCACCGCCGTCCTTGTGGTAGAGAATAGGTAGCCCAGACCTGGCTGCCTCTATGTGATGCATTCCACATGCCTCCCACCTTGCACCAGTAACATATACATCTGATAACCTTAAAAAATCACCTAATTCTGGCCCGTATATTGGAGAAATCAATCTCGTATTCTCGGGAGTATAATCTTTATTATATCTTCCCACATACGTGAAGCTAAAACCCTTATTAAGGCTTACAAATTTATCTAAGAAGTTATAAACATCAAACCCTTTCATAAAATTATCGGACCAGTGGTGAGTAATGAGATTTATTCTTTTATCATTTAATGTTTTTTCACTGTCTGGGAAGTACCACTCAGGATTACATCCATTTATAATAACTGTATTTGGCTTTTTAAAATCAAATCCTTTTTCAATATAATGATCTTTAACCCACTCACTTATAAAAATTGTGTGATCTACTATCTGGTTTGCATGTAAAAGAAGATCTATTCTCCAAGGCTTATCATTTGGTCTGGCTATATCGGTATCGTTTATTCTTTGTATAATTTTTGTTGATGGGTTACTACATTTATACTTATATATGCTATTTACACAGTCACCTCCGGAGTGAGGTCTGGGATCAAACATAAAAATTAGATCTATTCCGCGATCGAGACTAAATACCACATCGTGCCCGCTTCTAGTGAGATACTCATAAAGTGACGTTATGAAATGAGCTCCACCTCCCCACGGATCTCTCTTTATCGGCCTATTAAAAAAAATTTTAAGCTTCTTCATAAAACTCGACTGTCCTACTAAGACATTCCTTAAAATCTGAAGGTGAGTTAATTTCTAATTCTAAAATCTTTTTATTTTCAATAGAATATCTGAAATCATGGCCAGGTCTATCGATTACGAACTCTACACTTTCTTCAAAAATTGCAGACATTAGATCTGTTACATTTCTAACTAATTCTAAATTTGTCATCTCATTTCTGTGTGTGACATTGTAAGCAGAATTCATCTCGCAATCTGTTAAAATCTTATATACGATATTACATGCATCTTTGACGTACAACCAATCACGAATATTTGATCCGTCTCCATAAACAGGTATCTTCTCTCCTTTATTAAGCTTCCTTATTATTGTTGGAAGAAATTTTTCACTATCCTGCCTGGGTCCAAAATTATTACTCATTCTAACAATTTTGAAATCAACGTCGTAAGTCACATGATATGCATTTACCAGATGTTCAGCTGATGCTTTTGATGCTGAGTATGGATTTCTCGGATTTAATCTATCCTCTTCTGAAAATGAACCGCTAGATATTGTTCCGTAAACCTCATCTGTGGATATTTGCATGAGATTGCAATCTGATTTTCTACATACGTCTAATAGAGACTTCACTCCGAGAATATTTGTCCTGATAAACTCATCACACGACTCAATAGAATTATCTACGTGTGTCTCAGCTGCAAAATTAACTATCCACTCTATGTCACTGTCAATAACGATATTTAATATTCTATCTGTCTCGCATATATCAATTTCATGAAAACTGATCCTATCTTGAAAGCTACTCATATTTGCTAACTTTCCCGCATAGGTTAGGCTATCTATTCCCACAACGTTATTATTTTTATTTAGGACCTCGTCGACGAAATGGCTTCCAATGAACCCAGCGCATCCAGTTATTAAAACATTCACGTCGTATCATTCCTTATCACTTATCTTCCATAATTCTTAAGGCACCAATCAAGAGCGTCATGGGCAGATCGAGGAATATATCCGCTTTTTATTAGCTTGTCGCAAGAGAGAATCGTATTTACTCTTTTATTTGGTAGTATCTCTAGCAAGCCATCATAAGAGATGCGCTCTATGATAAGATTACTGTTTATTGTATCCTTTATTCTATTGGCTATTTCGTAAGGGGTGATCGTACCCGTATTACTACAATTAAATATTCCAGAAGCATCTACTGATAGTAGATGGTCAATCATCTCTCCAAAGTCTTCGATGCATGTTAATGAATTGTCTTCATCTATTGCAGGAATTTTTAACATGCTTGCAAACTTAGTTATCATATTTGAAGGATGGGGTGTTTTTGAAATGAGCTGTCTTGGTCTTAAAATAAGATAATTTTCATATCCAAAATTTTGTATATAGTCGTCGGCCCAATCTTTTGTACGAGTGTACCAGACTGAAGGTGAAGTTATTGTAGTCTCATCTGAGACCATTTGATTTCCATCAAATAAACACCCGCTGCTAATATGAACTAGCTTCACGTTTAGTCTAGCGCAACAGTCAAGAAGATTTATGGCACCCAGTGTATTAGATCTATATGCCTTCAATCTATTAATCTGACAATATTCAAGATTAGTCTTCGCTGCACAATTTATAACTGTGTCTGGATTTATTTTATTGATTACAAAATTGACACTCTCATAATTAGAAATATCGCAATCAGATCTAGAAAGAATGATGTCGTCACTTCTCGATATTATATTTGAAACCTTTCCCTTTCCAAAAATTAATCTCATAAACCACCCTAGCCATCTAGGCAAAGACTATTTGCAGCATGATATGACTCATGTGTTCCAGCATCAGTCCACCATCCATTAAGAATAGTATACCCCACATGCCCTTCTTTTATATAAGAATTATTGACATCTGTTATCTCATACTCTCCCCTACCTGATTTCCTTAGCTGACTTATAAATCTGAAGACATTTTTATCATACAGATATATTCCCGTTACACAGTAGTTTGATTCAGGGTATTCTGGCTTTTCTATTATTTTTATAATTTTTTCATTTTTAATTAGAGGAACACCAAACCTTCCCGGGTCATCTACTTGAATAAGGCTTAGAGAGCATTTGGGTGATTTTTTTATGTTATTGAATTTTTTGATTGAAGCATGAAGAGAGTCAGAAAAAATATTATCACCCAATATAACAATAATGGGTCCTCCCTGGGAGAAATTTTCACATAGTGATAGTGCTCCGGCAATTCCATCCGCTTCATCTTGAACCCTATACGTCAAATTACAATTAAATCTTTTCCCACTTCCTAAAAGAGATATCATGTCTCCCATATGTTCAGTTCCAGTCACAATCATTATGTCTGATATATTCTCATTTACAAGCTTTTCTACTGAGTGAACTATCATTGGTTTTTTACCAACTGGTAGCAAATGTTTATTTGTTACATCAGTCAGGGGAGAGAGTCTTGAACCAGTTCCGCCTGCTAGTATTATTCCTTTCACAAGCTATCTACCCACAATTAAGAATTAGAATATTTAATTTGATTTGAGATCCATTCGTACGTACTTTCCATTCCCTTTCTTAGTGGCTGTGAGTAATTCCAGCCTAACCTTTCTATTATGAGATTGTTATCAGAATTTCTTCCCCTAACACCTACTGGACACTTAAATCCGTACTTGTCTTCAAATTCTTTACCATGTATATTATAAACCTTGAGATCTTTTCCAGAAATATCAATTGCCATTTGAGCAAAGTCATTAATTGAAATCATTTCCTCTGAACCTATATTAACCGGTCCCAAGAAGTCTGAATCCATCAAGCGACGGGTCGCCTCCACACACTCATCGACATAAAGAAAAGATCGAGTTTGATCTCCATCACCCCACACCTCTATAGCATCTCCCTTACTTGCTAGTGCAGCTTTTCGACACATTGCAGCCGGTGCTTTTTCCCTACCCCCATCCCATGTTCCTTCAGGGCCAAAAATGTTATGATACCTGGCTATTCTTACATTTAATCCATAGTTTCTAGCAAATGCCAGATAAAGCCTTTCACTAAACAACTTTTCCCATCCGTATTCTGAGTCTGGTGCAGCGGGATACGCAGAGTCTTCATTACACTTTGGATTATTCGGATCTAGTTGATTATACTCCGGGTATATACATGCAGAGGACGAATAGAATATCTTCTTTATGCCCTTTTTAACACACTCATGTACCATATTAAGATTGATCAAAGAAGAATTATGCATGATATCTGAGTCATTCTCTCCGGTGAAGACAAAACCAGCGCCACCCATATCAGCTGCTAGCTGATATACTTCGTCTATATCCTCGCTTACGACATCAGAAACTACTCCTGGATCTCTTAGGTCTCCTATGACAAACTCATCAGCATGTGTTTCGCAATACTCATGATGCTTTATGTCGACGCCTCGAATCCAAAAACCTTCTGACTTGAGACGCTTAACCAGGTGCCCACCAATAAAACCTCCTGCGCCACATACAAGAATTTTTTTCATTTTAATTACTCACTAACATAGTCTACTATCTCTTTAATTCCCGCGTCAATATCAACCTTGGGTGACCATCCGAGCATACTGTGCGCTTTTTGAGATGATCCCAGACTAAACTTATTTACTTCGTCCTCTACTCGTGAATGAGAAAGGGGAAGCGGACCTTCAAATAAGCTTGGATATTTATTCCAAAAATTTTTGGCTTCCTCAAATTTAGGTTCAATGAAAACTTCAAATTTTTGACAAAAGATATTGAATATATCTTTTACAGAATGTGCACTACCAGTTGAAACATTAAAGACCTCTCCCGATACGTTATTACTTTTCAAACAAAGTTCAACTAAATTAATTAAGTCACTTATATAAACGTAATCTCTTTTTTGCTCTCTGTTAGAGTAGAATGTTGGTTGATCTCCGAGAAGAAGACATTTTGTAATGTAGCCCATCAATGGTGGGTGTTTTCTTCTAAAGTCTTGATGTGGGCCATAAACATTAAAAAACCTAAGCATAATCACATCCATGTCATATGTCGACACATAGGACTTACAAATAATCTCACAATGTCGCTTACTCATAGCATATATTAAATCAGGCTCATTCTCTAGTCTTGATTCTACAAAAGGTGTAATCTTACAGTTTTCATAAATAGCACTAGTACTAGCGAAAATAAATTTTCTAATTCCCAGGCGTCTGCATGCTTCAAGAATATTGATTGTTCCAATAACATTGTTATCAATGGCACTACAGGGATTGAGCTGACAGTCTGGAAGCGGCGCTATTCCAGCCATATGAATTACGGCCTCTACTTCGTGTAGATGCTTATCAATATCATTATCTCTAACGTCTCCTAGAATAAATTTCCCTATAGTTTTTCCATCAACAGATAAATTATCATTATGACCATAGCTCATATTATCTAGCAATATGATATCATGACCTAAATTTTCAAGATAAAATCCTATTTGTGAGCCTATGAATCCAGCCCCACCAGTTATAAGAATTTTCATGGAATATACTCCTTTAATAACCCATTCCTGCTTATTGAAATTGCCTTGCATGAAGGATGGGGATTAGTTGTAGCAAAATCATTTATAATAATTCTTCTACTGTGGTTGCAGCCGGACACTATCTGTTTGTAACGAATGCCAGCATTCTCCATTAGGAGCTTAAACTCTTCTAAAAATTCATCTGTTCTAGCTGTCATAAAAATAATCTCATGCCCCTTGTCTGAAAGCCTCCTAACAGCCTCTATATTTTCCTGAATTGGCTCAAAATAGTTAGACCAGTTTTTCTTTCCAAATCTACCACAATTCTTAAGAAGAGTGCCATCGATATCAAAAATGTATGTGCTGTGCTTCTCAATTTCTCTATACCAGTCATCCTTTGTGCCCCAATCTATAAAATCATCAGCCTCAATATATTCAAATATGACACCTTCGCACACTATCAGATACGAAACTATATGACTAACATACATCTCATTTAACTTTTTATAAACATCGTTATTGCAGATTTTTTCATAGGCCTTTATAAAATCACTTGATTCAACAGAGTAGACTCCCAGGCATATAATATTAGATACAAGTTCTTTCTCAATAATGTCGACAATGATGTCATCATCATTTTTAATAATAAAACTTTTTTGCTGAACTCTTTCAACATTTGATTCTGACGTTATGCTTAAGCCTACTATGTGATTTCTATCTACGGGTAGCCGGGCTCTAACAACAGCATCTGAGTCCTTTATCACTATTCTTTCATTCACTGACATTCTTTTCAGCGTTTGGTAAACCGTCTCTGCGGAGGAGGATGTCGGGCTATCAAGAATTAATATTTCTACGCTGTCTTCAAATATCTGTCTCAAAATGATGTCAGCATCGTATTTTTCACAATGCTCTCTTAAGATCGTAATAATTGTCCTGTTAAAATTATGACCAACAGAATCAATAAACGATGTTATCACCTCATGAATCATTAAGTTTCCATTCGGGTGGGTCAGAAGCCACTTTGGCTTCATTTCTGGGTATCTGCTAGATTTTCCTGCTGCAGGTACTATTAAAGTAGCATTAGTAGATTTCAAACTTGCCTCCAATATAATCAAGCCTATCTTTCAAAAATCTCAAAGTACATTTGTCAGCGTACGGTATAATTCTTAAAATATTCAAAACTAGTAACCTCTTGGTAATTTCTCTTTCGTGGCTGTTAAGATTTTCACAAATCCTGCTGTATAGAAGCATACACTTAATAAATGGTGGAGGTGAATTACTATTTCTCCATGACCATCCTAATATTATATCTTGAAGAATTTTAGAGTAATCTATATATTTTGTCTCCACGAATGAATCTAAAAAGTCAATTAGATAAACGTCAGACTTATAGATGACAATATTTTCAAATGTTAGATCACCGTGGCTGACAGACGACATTGTGCGTGTCCAGTCACACTTGAGACAATAATCAAGATGCTTGTGAAAAATGGGATCAATTTTTATTTTAAGACTATTTATTTTCTTCTCAACAGCGTCAGTAAAATCTCTCTTACCAGTTTGTGAATTAGATAAGAAGTGAATAATCTTTTCAAAAATAAAAAGAATATTACTTGTGCTACTTGTTAAAACAAAATTATTAAACGTTTCCCCTCTTATAAACTCCATATCAAAATAAAATTTATCTTCGTCAAATCCAGCTCCATAAATCTTAGGTGTTTTTAATATTTCATCGCTAAAGATCGACTGTTTATTCATTTGCTTTTTTAAGCGTGAATTATATTCAGCACATGATGAGATCTTTCTTACAAATTTTCTATCTTTTTCTTCATCGATATGCAGACTAACATCACATCCTGAAAATCCTTTTAACTTCTTTACAAACATTCCACATTCTTAATAAGAGTTTTTAGATTTTTTACCTAGTCTTGCCATACATCGCCTCCAGCGCAAGCATGTTTTCCATCAGCTGATAAGAGATCATATCGGGTAGAAAATTTCCATCTAATAGATTAGATATCCACTTGTTTGAGTACATGTATATATCGCCTGGTGGTCCTCTTCTACCATAGCCAAATTTTGGGTTATTTAACTCAGAAAAGCCAAGTATTTCACTTCCACGAGTTTTCCAATTTTTTGAATCGTGCCACTCGTAGTGCTTAATATATCCTGGCTCTGACTGAATATTAAAATATTTGTTTAAGATATAATAGTACAATGAAAGAAGAGATATCAAATATTTTCTTTCTTCTAGAGAAAGATTATTTATGTCGCTTGTCCACGTTCTATTCATTCTATTTGTCAGACCATACTTTCCACACATATAATCTTTAAGAATGGGAAATTTATCTAAAAACGGAGAAATAAATCTTCTAATGTGTGTTATTCCCTGTCCAATACTTTCTCTTGAATATTGTCTTATATTATGGAGTGAAAAAATATCACACAGTCTTGCCGAAAAAAAGGAATCTTCCATATAGAAGGGTTTATTTAAAAAGAACCACGGATTCCAGATTTTAAAATTTAAAATTTTATCATTGTCTTTATCAACTATGCTATCATCTAGAGAAAATACAAAATTAAAACACTCATCGCTAACAATTCCATCGTAACGAGTTTTAAATATCTTTACATCTCTGTGATCAATATTTATATCATCACAAATATTACAAATTTTCAAAATACCCTGATTAAAGGATTCCATTTGAGAAAGATAATTTCCATCTCCCGGATCATTTAACTGAGTCATTGATATTAGAGATATCTTTTTACTATCATTGGGATACTTAACTAGATCTTTAAGCCTATCATCATTCCAAAAAGCTACAACTACATAATCTATGTTACTGTTTTTAACAACCTGCTCAAGAGAATTTTCAAGCCTTGATTTAGCGTGATATGATTCAGCTCGACCCCTGTCAAGATACCCAGTAAATAAGACAAAATTCTTAGTCATTTTGATAGCCAAACCTTTCACATAAAAGCTCTATTCTATCAATAATCTGCTGATCTAGCATATTAAAACTATAAGGCTTACTCTTCCACCCATTCACACGTCCAATATCCGGGCCTATGTGATCACCGTGAATATGAGAAGTGTGTTCCACCTGTTTAAAAGATTTATATCCTTTTGCCCTATTCATATTTGACTCAATATTACAATGGCGGGATACTTCAAGTATCTGACTGTCTGTCCACTCTAGCGACATAAAATCAGATATTTCTCTAATTAATTTACTAACATCACCATACCAATCTTCATATCGTAAAATACATACGGGTCGACCATTTTTATAGTCATATATAAATCTTTCGTAGTCATCACAACATTTCTCCATCTCTCTCAATATTGAATCATGGTCTCTAATGTGTTCAGAATGATCTTGTCTAATACGGGCAAGAGAAAGAAATATATCTTTTGGATGACGAATATTATATATCACATGACTATTCCCTCCAATGTATGAGTGATATTTATCAACTCGTTCAAGAGAGCCCATTTGAATAACTTGCCATGAAACAGTTGATCCAGACCTTGGGATGCTTGACATAACAACATCCTTTTTATTGATGTTTAAATTTTCTACGAGCCCTATCACTAATCTTTCCTTAAAAATTTAGCACTCTTAATACAATTCTCTTTTGCATCATCGCCATAGCAGTGGTGATTGATTAAATCATCCACTGTTCTTACATTTAATTTTTTTTCAAACATGACATAACAGTAGGCAGTTTGTTCGGAACACGACCATATTTTTGACGTCAGCGATGGATCTTCTCTAAATCTAACTACTGTAGAGATATCTACCTCAGACATCTCTATTCCTCGACTAATCATTTGATTTATCAGACTAGCTTTGTTTCCTTTTGGAAATCCTAGAACACCCATATTGTATAGTGGAAAATTATCAGTTCCAAAAGATAATCTAGCAGCATAACTTTCACCCCAATAATCTCTTCCGCTAGACACATCTCTCTCAAATTTCCAAAAAAGATAATCATTTGAATTTTTAATTGAGTTAAGATTGCCCAGGCATTCAAGATCATTATCTAGCTTTAATAGTTGACACTTTTCATTCTTATATAATCCCAGATGCATCATTGCAGGATAGAAGCAATATCGATGAGTTTTCCATTCACGTATTTTATCCTTATCCTCTATTATATGAAAATGTGACCAATCAACATCATATTTTGATATTTTTTTCAACAGAAGGTCTCTGTCATCAGTTAAAACCTCATGATAAAATTTAGAATTGTGATGAGCAAACGTTGCAAATGATGCCGCAGAATATTCAAATATGAAATCCTTTGATCGGTATCCTTTTTTACCCCAGATTCTTCCTGATGTCTTTTGTCTATTAAAATCATATTCAAAAACTAGACTTATGGCCTTTATATTATCATCTGTCATCTTTAGTCTCCGCCATATGTCTTATGAAGTTCAATCTCTTCTTCATATTCTTCTACACAGTCAGATATCGACTCATCAATTGCCTTTGTCTCTCTTCCGAAGTCATCTGATATTCTGACAACATCATCTAGTTGCACGGTGCTGACCTCAACTAATTTGACATCATCTTTATCTGCACAGAATCTATGAATAGTTCCGGGTGTAATGTGATAACTATCTCCCACCTCTAGGTGCAAAAACTCTTTGTCCTTATTCTCTCCTATTTCTAAAAGCAGAGATCCATTGATCACTAGTATGGTCTCCTCCTTTACGGTGTGATATTGCCTAGACAGCCTTGATCCCTTCTCTATGAATAGAATCTTAGCCGCGTAGTGATCACAAATTGCCCATATATCTTCATATCCCCATGGTTTTTTCACATGCTTTTTCATTTTTTATTCACAAGTATGTTATAGTCATAAAAGTATAAATAGTCAATATCTGTACCTAAAAAGCAATTAATTGCGTGATTGGGAGTCTCACATATGGGCTCTCTATCATTAAAGCTCGTATTTAGTAAAATAGGAACAGAGCTCTTCTGGTGCCACTTTTTAAGAAACCCATGGTACCATTCGTTATCATTCTTAGACACTGTCTGGAGTCGTGCAGAGCCATCCCTGTGTACAACTGCAGGAACCTTATCAGCGGCTTCATCCTTAAACTTAAGAACAAAACTCATATACGGACTAGATATATCTTCTGTGAACCAGTTTGACGTTTCCTCTCTTAAAATGCTTGGAGCAAATGGACGAAACCACTGCCTATGCTTTACTCGATCATTGATTGTTTTTTTCATATCTAGACTTCTGGGATCGGCGAGGATGCTACGATTTCCAAGTGCTCTTCGACCTGACTCAGAACCCCCGCCAAATACAGCTACGATATTTTGCTCAAGCAAGAGATCTATTACATCACTGTCAGACTTACTTTTAACTATCTCTATTTTATCTTCGTGATCAGTAAGAGATTTTTCTACATCTTCTAGTGAGTATGTTTTTCCAAGGTATGAAGAAAAATTATCCTTCCACTTAATCCTGGGATTGTCTAAAATGTGATGCCAGACATACTGAGCTGCCCCTATTGTCAGGCCGGAGTCTGGTGGAATTGGAGGTATGTAGATTTCATTAACTTTTGGAAACCATGTCTTTATTTTTCCTATCATTACTGAATTTAGACAGACACCTCCTGCGAGACATAGATTTATACTAGTTTTATTTAATTGTTTTAAACCCTGCTCAATCGCTATGGACAACAATGACTTTAGAGCTCGCTCTGTTGCACTTTGCAATCCTGCTGCTAAATCAAATTTATCTTGGTCGCTTCGCTCAGCTATCTTTCTATACTTTCCCAGGTATGGATGAATTGGATCATTTCCAGTGTTTGCACCATGAGGTTGACCAGATGGTTTTTGCGAAGCGATCTGATTATCAACTGTTATCATTTTCCAAAAATCATCGTGATATCTTTCAGGATCTCCAAGTGCTGCCATGGCCATCACAGTTCCAGCTTGATGACCTCGAGGCCAGCCAGACTGTAAATTAAATACATACCTAGTTGCCCTTGTCCAGATCCCACCAAGATTGACCTTATTTATATCAAATGTATGAATAGGAAAAATCTTATTTTTATTCCCGGACCAAAATGTGCAAGCTGATATAAAATTATTTTGTTCCACTCCGCCGCCATCAAGTGTTACAATTACAGCTTCATCAAGATTGCTAGAGAAAAATGCATTAGCTGCATGAGCCTGATGGTGACCTGTTGCGATCATTTGTCCATTATTTTTATCAAGCACTTCTTTTAACTTAAAGAATGATCTCCTGTGATCAGTGAGCTTAGAGGTTGGTAGAATTGTTGCAACATACTTAAAATCCTCTCCAAGATTATCTCCGCCGTAGTTATCAAATAATAATTGAATTGCATCACCCGCAGGCTCCTTTTCCCTTATGAATCTTTCTAATTCGTCGTGAATAACTACTCTACCATCTCTTAATATACAATAAGATGAGTCGTGGCCGCACCAAATGCCTGCTATATCCATGTCATATCCCTATCTAAGAATTACAATAAACAATACAATAGGGCCACCTAGTTGTTTATCTAATAGTGTAGGACAAATCCTAAACGTTTATTTTCTCGGAAGCCATTCAAAATCCTCTTCACCACTATTTATCCAGTCAAAAATAGAGCCTAATCCGGTCTTTAGAGAAATTGAAGGTTCCCAATTAAAATCATCACTCACTTTCGAAATGTCAGAGATGTATATTTTTTGATCAGCCTTTCTTGGGTGTTCATTTTTAATAGGTTCGAAATTATTAAACATTTGTGAAAGAAGTTGCTCGAGCTCGTATACAGATACTGTATATTTTTCGCCGCCGCCAACATTATAGTATGAACCCCTATGATTATTAATTTGTCCAATCTGTTTTTCAATTAAACCTCCCACATCATCAATGTGAAGATAGTCTCTTACTTGCTTCCCGCCAAAGCCGTAAAATGTTAATGGATAATTGAATTTTTTGGCCAGGGCAAACCATGTAATCCATCCCTGTGAAACTTTTCCAAATTGATAGGGGCCGTACAGGCAACTAAATCTATTTATTATTACAGGTATATCAAACGCTTGCGCCCACTCTTGACAAAAAAGATCAGCTGTAACTTTAGTAATGCCGTATATTGTGTGAGAGCCGCCGTTTATATCAAAATCTTCATTTATTCCTTTTGATGTCCATCCGTGAATAAAATTATCTGGTGCACTCCACTCTAGTCTTGTCTCCTTCTCAATTATTGGAATTGAATTACATTTATCACCAGAGTAGGTTTTATTAGTACTCCAAAAAATTAATCCTGAATTTCTTTTTCTACAAAATTCTAAAACATTCAGAAGTCCCGACGTATTATTTGTGAAATCAAACATTGGATTTTTATAGCCATCTATTGCTGTGGGCTGAGCTGAACACTCTAGAACGACGTCTGGATTCAGGGCTATCTGATTAAGATCTTCTACATTTCTTATGTCTCCATGCAAAAAGGATATATTATTATAGTTTTTAAATCTTTTTAAATTATTTTCGCTGCCCCTTCTAACAAGATTATCTACACATAAAACTTTATCTCCACGATTTGCGAAAAAGATGGCAAGATTTCCTCCGACAAAACCAGCTCCTCCAAAAATTAAAATTTTCATTATGCTTCAAATAACTCCATAAAAAAATTATCATAGTTCAATACATGATTTTTTAAATCAAATAATAAAATATTTTCATACGCCTGCTCAATAGTTGTCTCTCTGGGTACCGATGGCTTATAGTCCTCATTCATATCAATTAAGCATTCTACGGGTAACACTGATGATGCCATTCCAACATCAGTAGATACTATAGGTGTTTTTGTTGCCGGAGCTTCTAGTACTGCCTGGGGACCTCCCTCATACCTTGATCCTACAACATATAAATCACAAGCGCAATACATTGAGCAAATATCTTCTAAGTCTGGTAGCTCATAATATGAAAAGGGAATTTCTTTATCTGTAAGCCTATTAATGATATATTGTCTTCTCCACCCATTAAGGAGAACGTGTACATTTACCCCATCACTTTTCATTTTTTCAACATACTCACAAAATCTATCAGGGCCCTTTTCTAGCTTGGGAGACTTGAGATCTGAACCCTCAGTATCTCTTTGAAATGATCCTATCACAAAAGCATCTTTTGGGAGATTATATTTCTTTTTACACTCCTCTCTATTCATGGGTTTCCACAAATCAAAATTGCACCAATAGCCTATTATTTTAATTTCCTTGCTGGTGAATTGTGATATGAAATTTGCTGTCTGTTCACATGGGACATGATATGCATCTACGAACTGATCCCTCAAAATAAAGTCTTGAATTTTCTCATCTTTAAATTTTTCTGGAACCTCGTGATGAATGGTGCACACAACCTTTTTAGATTTCAAAAATTCAACGGGTATCTGCTTCCAGCACCATCCTGCCATTATCCATATGAGATCACAGTCTAAATTGGTGTGACTTACAGTATTATTTGAATTTTCAAGATATTCCCTCCCGAATCTATCGCAGAACCAGTCTTCTCTAGGAATGTGACAAAATATTTTCATTTAATCTTCCATCCAGCCGCTCAAATAATCAGGGTCAGTATGTTCTTTTTCTTCTGGCGCTTGTCCTTTGACTAATTCTACGTAATCAGTTCTGGTTGCTGTTTCTGGTCGTATTGGATTTTTGATCCAATTCCCCTGATTGTCAACTGGTGGTTTCCACCCTATTGGTGTCGCCATAACTTCAATTGACAATGGAAATCCCTTATTGTCATTTGCTTTCTCTACAATATTGTCATAGTCATGAATATGATAGTACATAAAACTCTCCTTGGGCGGCCAGTAATCACCATATCTCCTATTTCCGCGAACTCTTGCATTAGTTCCTCTAGCGTCAGTGTATATACCCACTGAAACAGGTATCTGTGGGACAATCGAAAATAACTGTCTGGGTAACCCTCCAGAGTTCATAAGTTCCTGAACCTTAGTTAACATAGCTGTCTCAGAATCTTCGCCGCCCTCGTGCGATTTATTTTTTACATGCCAGGGGTATATTTTATCAACTATCTGACGACTATACATGCAGTCTGCTGCTCCGAGAATCGGATGTCTCTTTGGGTCAACATACAGTCTAAACTCGTCATTCACATGATCTTGCTTAAAGAGTCCAAACGGTTGACTATTAATAATTCTCTCATTTCTTTGCGCATCAAATGTCATACAGCCTATTGCAGATCCATATTCAGAATAAAATTCAACATACTTTTGTAACCACCCTCCCTTAACAATGAACTGAACATCTCCCTGAAGCGGGGCTATAAAATCTCCTGTTGCTTCATCACATATCAAATTTAACGCTTTTGCAAACTCATTATTCGTATCTCTTTCTTTCTGCCTAAAGATCTTAAATCCGCATTCTTCCTTTTCTTTTAAATACTCCTCCGTTCCAGCTTCAACAGAAGCATTATCAACGATGATAATTTCCTTATTCGTATAATCATCTGTACAATAAATGAGAGACTCCACACAGCTTTTTAGATAGTGTAATCTATTACAATTTATGATTCCAAATGTGACCTTTGGTAAATTCATATCTTATTTTCCTTCTTTGATTTTTTTAAAACCATGATAAGCAATCCATTCCACCACGTTGATACATCTCCAAATGGTTCGGACTTATTGAGTTTTATACCGTGCTGCTTAATAATAACATCATTTAATTCTAAAAATCCAGTTCTTCCCTTGCAGGAAAACCATGTCACTATATCATAATTTATTTTTGATAATCCTACTAATGTTCCAAGCTGAACCCTCCAATCATCCCAATCATCTATCATCACCAAAACTATGTCATCAAAAATATCTTCAAAATAAGTTAGTGACTTTTCATGAGCTTCAATTGAGTGATCTCCGTCATAAAAATAAATGTTTATCTTATGTTTAAGTTTATTTAGATCTAATTTGAAGCAATCTTCACTAAAAATATTCTCGGGAATGTATCCCAGATAATTCATACAATTTTCTAAGAATATTGACTTTCCATCAGGTCCATTCTTTTCCTCTAAAAATAGATCACAAACATACGATGAATTTAAATTACTATTAAAGTTAGAAGAAATATATGTCGAGCCTGATGCGCACCCTATCTCAAAATAATTTTTCTCTAAAAAGATATCGCTTGAGCAAATGAGATTTAAAAAATGTCTTATTTTTTGAGATGACATTCCCGGGATGCGTAAAATATCATTTTGTGAAAGATTTGATCTAAAGATTTCTGCATTTCTAATTCCCAGCTCTATCAACGCACCCTTACCTCTTACTATGTTACGGGCATCCTCAGAGATATCTCCCCTACCCGCTTTAATTAAAGCTGATACAGTATCTGTTACATCGTGACCAGATATTGAAAATATTCCCCGGCCATTTTTATCATATTGAATATCTAAAAATACGTCCTGTTTCATTATAAATTTTTCCTAGTCATATGAATAATTTCTTCTATAATTTCACTGAGATCTTTCGTAATATTCCATCCTGAAAAATGACTTTTTAATTTGGATAAATCTGTGTAGTAGCAGATGTGATCACCCACCCTATTGTTATCTGATATGTTGTAATTTAGTCGTAGATTATGATCCTCTTCAAGAATTTGTATGACCTCTAAGATAGAAGCACTATTTTCTCTTCCGCCGCCTATATTATAAACATCACCCTTCTTAGGGTTTTCAATAAATTTATTGAATGCGCTTATCACGTCGCAACTATGAATTTGATCTCTTACCTGCTTTCCGCCGTACCCAAAAACTGTATACTGTCTTCCAAGAACTGCACATTTAATAATATATGATAAAAATCCATGAAGCTCAACGCCGGCATGCTGGGGGCCTGTTAGACACCCTCCCCTAAAAATTCCTACATTTAATCCAAAATATCTTCCATACTCCTGTGCTGTGATATCTGCTGCTGTCTTTGACGCTCCAAATAGAGAGTGAAGACAGCTATCTATTGAAAAACTTTCTGATATTCCTCTCTGGTACTCATCTGGCTCGAAATCGTATCTTAAGTCACTCTCTATCATTGAAATATGGTTGGGCCCATCGCCATACACCTTATTTGTACTCATGTGTATGAAGGCTGAATCGTCATTGCAAAATTTTCTCATACACTCTAAAAGATTTATCGTTCCAAATGCATTTACATTAAAGTCTAACAGAGGGATGGAGGCAGCCTTATCATGAGATGGCTGTGCAGCACAATGAATAATTACATCGGGTCTTATACTGCTAAAGATACTTTTCATCTGTTCTTCATCTGTTATATCTGATCTAAAGTGTGTGTAGCCCTCCATGGCCTCTAGTTTTTTAATAACTGGCTCAACTGTTCCCTGGGGTCCGAAGAATCTCGATCTCATGTCATTATCAATTCCCCACACTAGTCCCTTACTCAAAAATGATTTGACAGCCTCGCTTCCAATTAGCCCGCCTGCTCCTGTGACTAAAAATCTCATCAGGCAAGATCCTTAAATACATCTAGATATCTCTTACTTGTATCTGTGATATCGATGGAATTATCAATCTCTCCTGCACGAGTATTGGAAAAGTCCATTTCTGGCGGGCTATAGAGTTTCACAGGCGAGAAATCCCAATCATCCTCCACAACAATTGTCGAATTCTTTCCGGAGATTTCACTTGTTCCGCCAGATGATGAGCAAACAATATGACATCCGGCAGCTCTAGCATCAACGACAACGTTTGGGCAGTGATCAAGCCATGCAAGATGAATGAAGTGACTAGATCTTCTATAGAGAGATATTAAAGTTTCCCAGTCTAATCCTCCCGCATAAAATACCCTGGGGTGAGATATTTGAATATCAGGATCATTTCCCGCTACAACAAGACACGCATCGTCGGGAGCCACATCTAGAAAATATTGAATATTCTGTGACAATCTCTTATGGGGTCTCCATGATGAAGCACATGACCAGACTGATTCAAAATTATCAAGAATATTATTCTTCATTGGGACTATTGACATTATTTTAGATATGTCAGTTCCATTTCTTATCACATATGACTTATCCTTAGATTCAAAATAATGAGTCGTGAGTTTTTTATTAAACTCTGACTGAAAAATAACTCCGTCAGAGATTAGATACGTCGCCTTTATTGGATCATTTAATTTATTAAAGTCCTGATCTACATTAAAGTAAATTCCATCTAGTCTTTGAATAAGCGGTGCTATTTTTATCGACGAGGCTATGAATGATAGCTGTATATCTGGAATAGATTCCTGTCCTTCGAGACTTACAAAAATATCATGTCCCATTTTCTCTAGAGAATCTTTTAGTTTCCTTCCAAATGAATTTGGACCAGATCTAGAATTAAGATTGACGTTGTCAAAGAATATTTTCACTTAAATTCCCGGCCGACCAGAGGAGTTGGAAATGTTGCGTGCTCTTTCGCCCAACCGTGAGGAACTTTGAATGTGTATGTTCCACGATCCGGGAGCGATTCAACGCCGCTTTTGTATCTTATTCGATCCACGAGCCTCAGCCCTAAGTCACCTACACAGAATGAAAGTATGTCTTCATCTTTGAGATTGTGAATATAGTCAGTTTGAAAATTTTCCAGGTGCAGGACGCCACTGACCATCTCAATTCCATATTTGTTACTCATACTAGCTAAGAAATCAATATCTTTATCATACTCCCTAGAAAGCTTTACATCTCCAGAGATAACATCTTTTATATCAATAATATCATTAATGCTCTCGGCATCATTGTCGCGTGTCTTTACAGTTCCAAATATGGATAAAAAATTATAAACATTAGACAGATCCTTTTTTAAAAAATATTCTCTCATATCTCTTGTTATATCTGATGTACATGATACGAGAAAACAATCAAATGAAATATTGCCGGACAGTCGTGTTACGCGAGCAAGATCGTACATCGTTTTAAATGGATTTTTCAAATGATGTATTGCCATTCTTATAAATGAAAGATCAAAATATTCATCAGTAAAAATATCAGATAGATAATTTGCATCCGCCTGAATTCTTATTATTTTTCTACCATTCAGGTGAGATAAGGTGTTTGAATTTTTGATCCTAGCCGGCATATCTCTTAGCGCTGTAAGTGATCCGTCGCAAGATACGACCTCATTTGCTCCAATCTCTAGGGCTGCAATGCTCCAAGCTCCGGCGCCAGAACAGCAGTCTAAAACTCGACCGCCCTCGATAACCGCAGCATGTTTTATCTCCTGCATCTCTTCATCAGACCTGTGAGTGCCATGGATGCGTGTGGGATTAATCATTGCAATAAGCTCTAATCTCCTGCTTACCCTTTCACTCCAGTATCTGTCATCTATGTTACTCTCATCATATGAATCAGCTACATAGGAATTCCACATCGTATCATAGAGGCCAGAGCTACGCGGAGAACTATGAATAAAGATTCCATCTTTTACTTTCCAGTCGCCGTCTTTTAAAAAACACGTACGTATCATTTATTTTAAAAATCCACGAGCTCTCACGATGTTAATTGTTGATAATTGCTCTCGCTCCTCCCACGACCTATCCTTAATTGATACTGAATTTATATTATACTGATAGCACACCTCTGGAAGAAAATTTCTATTTTCAGATACGTGAAGAATTGGAAGCATCAGTGCCTGGTCATACCCTCTCTTAAACCAGACTCCGGACGTGTCCTTGAAGTTTTTATCGTCCACATAGCGCAAGAGTGATGACTTAAAGGTTCTCAGGTGAGAGCTGCACCAGGGCCAGGCATATGGATCCACATTCTTTGGCATCGGCTTAGAGATATTCATTCCGTTTATATCCCACCTGTGAGCCGTCCACACGACATCATCTCCGCGCTTATAGTGATCTAACAGGTGAGTTACAGTATACTCATTGCACAATGAGTCATCTCCGTCTATAACTGCTATAACAATATCCTCTCTATCTTGAAATACTCTAGAATTTTCTATAATATTTCTTAGGGCAAATTTCTTAGTGCTATTTTTCACAACTGAGAACTTCTCTTTTGGAAGAGATGACAGTCTATCTAGTGTGTCATCATCTGATATGTCATCTATTAGAATGCAACTCCACCTCGTATCTCGTTGAGCGATGAGTGACTTTGACAACTCATCTATATTTTTAGATGCATTAAAGCACGGTACTATAAAGATCACTTTCATTTTTTAATCCACTCCAATATACAATCAGGATGTTCGTAGTCTAGACTTAGAGACGGCGTCTTTCTAGAAAAATCAATCTTTTCGTGAAAGACCCAGCCTCCCATTTCTTCAGATAATTTTTCAGATAATTCTACAATTTCATCATCAGATACATCTGACCACGGCTTATTAAAAAACATATTATTTTTTGCAGTATCCTCCTGATTGATGTCATATAAGCTTTGCCAGTGACGTGACCAGTAATCTCTATACGTCTTAATCTTTCGCTCGATATTAAACCACGAATAGTGATACACAGCAGGAAGGCTATCTAAAACATTTTTCATCCAGTCTTCATAGTTGATTAAATCATTTTTGTCTCCACTTAGCGCACTCACTCTCACCTTATGAATCTCATCTGTATAAAAATTTCCAAAAGGTATCATATCAAATGTATCGTGTCTGACATAGTCACACCCATCTGTTCCGGGAGACGCATATAGCATGCCATCATCATCAAACTTTCTTAATGAGGACGGGATGCCATGTGTTATATTGGGTCTATTTCTACTTAGTCTCCACTTCCACGGATTTATGTCAATTCTAACCTTATCTGGACCTCCCCAAAATTCTACGACTGGTAGTGCCATCAGGTCCATATTTTTAGGAATCTGTGCTGTAAGAGCCCGTATCTTTTTATAATCTCTCTCATGAACAATCTCGTCAGAATCTTGCTGCCAGCAAAACTCTTCTGTACAGAGCGCTCTAGCTAGAGACTTCTGAAGTCCGTCAAATACCGCGAATCTCTTATGGCTCCAATCTCTCTCCTGCTTATGTATAACAACCCTTTTATCCTCACTTGAAATTCTCTCTAAGATTTCCCAAGTTCCGTCATCAGAGCCACCATCTACAACAACAACCTGATCACAAAATCCCAACATAGATTTTATACTTGACTCAAACGGATAATCTTGCTTAATACCATTGAATGTTGTCATATACCCACTAATGGTGGGAGTTCTTTCCAGCTGAGACTGAATTCCTGACCAAAATCTTTCCCTAGCAAAATAGATGTGGTGAAGTGTCTTCTCAAGCTCCCTAGTATCAAACCACTCCTCTGATGCGTGCTGAACATTTCCATTCACTACTACATTACATCCCAGTAACTTTGCCTCTATTACCATTCTTGGACACGTATCTGCCCCTCTCGGCAAATATACAAATCCCTCCGCGGTGGAGAGTTTTTTCAATACCTCAAAATATGGAATATTCCACACCACCTCATGGTCTAAATTATTTTTCTCACAGTGGGCTATCGCATCCTCTGCTCCCTTTATCCACGAGTCAGATCCGAGAACAATCCAGCCGGATCGATCATGACCCTCTGCTGCCTTAACGAGCCCAGACACCTCCTTGAAAAATGACTCATCAAAAACAGATGAAAGCACCTCATTTTTAACGTGTGATAAGAATGGAAATAGTTTATGATATGCCTGCATCTGGAGCTGAGACATCCACCACAGAGACTGTGCACCATAATAAAATGCTGATACCATCTTGCCGTGCATCTGATTGTGACAGTCACACTCGCTATTCTCTGCGGCGAAGTGCTTCTCAGGAGATCTATACTTACAGTACTTATAATCATACTCGAGAATAGAATAATTGATATTTCCTATAATTGTTGGAAAAAGTTCAAAATTTAAATGAGAAAAATTTCCAAAAATCCAAAATTTACCTAGTCCCTCTGATAGAAGGTCATTATTTACATCCTTCGAGTGTAGCCTAAACACCTCGTATGGTGATGAGTTGATAAGTGAATCAGTCGTCAGCTCAGCACCGCCGACGTAGTCTGAGCAAAACATGTCAGATACGAATACTATGCTAGCTGACTCTGGAATTGATATTGAAACCTTTTGGGTCTCAAATGGGCTTGAAAACATGACGCAGATCTCCGAGTAACTTCTATGTATATTACTCTAGAGATCTATATCTGTACACTACTTATTTTAAGCGTCAATATTGGTTGTGCTGAGATTTCCGTCGTCGTCCACATCAATTCTCCATCTGAATCCGTTGTCAGACCTGAGAATGAACCCACCGCCACCTTCGTCAACTGGGATTCCAGGTGAGACATATATGCTTCCTGATACCACCATGTCACCGCCGAAGACTGCTGTGCCTCCGTTACCTTCAAATCTATCCTGATCCTTGCCACCCATGCTTCCGGAGACCGAGAAGACAATGTCTTCTCCTTCAGGTGAGGTGTCGGTGTCGGTTGCCCCTCCATCAAAGTAAAAATTAGAACCTTGAACCTGAAGGATAGAGCCAATCTTTAAAATCTCCGTGTTGTAG
>Ga0209434_1000305_pt1 | contig 25128 bp, 12 predicted proteins | sample ETNvirnome_2_300_FD_184068 | JGI IMG/M metagenome (GOLD analysis project Ga0209434, IMG submission 184068) | Marine viral communities from the Pacific Ocean - ETNP_2_300 (SPAdes) (version 2) | ecosystem: Environmental > Aquatic > Marine > Oceanic | place: Pacific Ocean | collected 2013-06-22
TGATTTTCTCAAGCTTCCATACGAAGATCGACATTTTGACGTCGTAATTTGTTTAGATGTAATGAACCATCAGATAGAATATGAGGATAGGGTTTTAGAACTGCTAAGAGTAACTAATAAAAAATTAATTTTCTCATTTCATTTGAACTGGGTTCAGGCGCCTTATATAGAACAGCGAGGTGGATATATCCACCACCACCTGTCTTTAAACAAGTTTCTCACATTTCTTAAAACAAGGGCCAATCTTGGCCTTGAGGAGGAGATACGAGGTGTTTCATTCCCAAACCCCCCAATTTCCAAATATGGCCCACATGGAGGTTGGCACACGCGGCCACAAGTAATTATTATAGAACCCGAAAGGGATTGGGAACTGCTGAAAGGCCGCGCAGTTTCCGAAGAATAAAAAGGAGATAAAATGAAATTATCAGATCAGGCAATGGGGGCTCTTATGATGGCCCTCCAAAAATCGCTCATGGAGCAAAGTGATATCGTCCCGGTGTTAGCCGAGATGAATTTTCAGGTCGACCCGGGTGACACATCCCAATCACAGTTAGTAGTAACGAATGCTCCGGTTGTGTCCCTAGAGGGCGTCCAAGTATTAGAAGAAATGGAAGGAGGGGAATAATATGGCACCCAAGAAAACACTGCGACCGCCACAGCAGATGGGCGAAGGCGCAGTTAGAGATATTGTGCAGGAAATCGTGAGAAACGCGATTCGCACCCAGGCGCGCGAACTAGAAAAGCACTTACAAGATATCGATGATCGCCTTAGAACACTTGAAGAAAAAGGTTAGTGCCACGATATTCATATAGATGTGATACATGCAAGGAAACATCTGTCTTGTTTCATCTAGCTGATGAAATTGCCACAGATTGTCCTCTTTGCGAAGCATCTGGAGCACTTACAAAAATGCTCTCTAGATTTAGCACGGCTCCTAAAAAGGAAAAATCTTCGTCTGCGACCGCTGGCAGTGTAACGGAGGAGTTTATTCAAGAAGCACGAGAGGATCTAAAAATCCACAAAGAGGGACTAAAAGATAAGCGATGACCTATTGGCATATAGTTATTATATTTTCATTACTTGGCAACGTTTTATTACTTTGGTATACCGCCAGGCTGTTAAAAAAGTTCTTTTTCATCTCTGCACATATTGCCGATTTGTTTCTCATAAACAAAGCATTTCAAGTGTTTGTTAAGAGTATGTATAGCATGGAAAATTACCATGGTGAGCCAATGATCCAGGAACTTGTATACAGGATTAATGAGGTCACAGAAGAAATGGAAAATTTCAGAGATATTTTTGAATATACACTTGATGAAGAACTTGAGGAAGAACTAAATGGCAACGAAGAAGACACGCAAGAAGCGAACTAAAAATCATTATTTTACGAAAGTTCATGAAAATGCTATTGTAAAATATGCTGCGACGAATGATCTAGATCTTCGCACTCAATTATATATAGAGTATATTCAGCCGGCTTTCGATCAGATGGTTGATAAAATAATTTATACTTATCGGTTTACTACTCTTCCCAATATTGATTATCTAAAGTCAGATTGTAAAGTTTGGCTCACCACTATATTAAACAAATATGATCCAAATAAAGGCTCAAAAGCCTTTTCTTATTTTTCAGTAGTCACCAAAAATTGGTTTATTCATAAGGTAAAGAAAACCCAAAAACGGAACAGGACCGAGGTTTTGATGGACGATATGATCAACCAGTTGGAGGAAGATCTCGTTTCTACTGAGCCCACCTATCTAGATGCAAGGGCTGAGGCTGAATTTTGGCTCTCTCTTCATAAAGAAATAGACACTTGGGATTCTTTTATGCTAAAGGAAAACGAAAAGCGCGTTTTAATGGCAGTTCGTATCCTTTTAGACTCGGCCGAACACATAGAAATTTTTAATAAGAAAGCTATATACTTATACTTAAGGGAGATCACAGGTCTTAATACAAAACAGGTGGTTAATAACCTTAATAAGCTGAGAAAGCGCTATAAGGTGTTCAAAGAAAAATGGCAAAGCGGCGAGATTTAAGTTTAGATGCGTATATAGAAGAAACCACCACGAATATCCGTGAGGATCGTGCCATGGCTAAGTCGCTTTTAATGGATGCGATAAATGATATGAAATTGTCGGATGCAGCCCGCAAGGAATTGGGCCCCATCGCCGCTAAATATGTTGAAAACCTACAGCGTTCTAATGAACAGCTTGTTAAATTGGCAGCCCTTTTACAAAAGCGCCGCTCCACTCAGTTTGGTTTGTCGGCCGATGATAAAGAACAACTTTTTGATCTTCTGAACGAGGGAGAAGAAAATGGCCAAAACTGATTCAAAAAAACGCCTTACATTGAAGGAACTGTTCTATCTATTTCCAAAGGCGGCCTCGTCAAGCGGCCTTTTCTCAGGTTTTATTGATGATCGTTTGGAGGACACCTTTAGTATTATTAGGAAAAAACTTACGACGCCCCCAAGTCTTTTTGGTACTTCTGACTCTGTGACGGGGATGGTTCTAAGACGCGACGGCCCTAGCGAGTCTTCTATCCCCACTGCGCCAGATAATGATGCAATGTTGGTTAGGGTGATGGTATTAAATGATTTTCATACATCGTTGTTGCCTATTCCGGATTCTCTTGATGAGATCGATCTGGAGAGTCAGGTAATTATTAATTCTTACCCAATATTTAGAGTTGAAAATCCTTTAATCCAAAGTGGGGTCGTCGCCGGCGCAATTGTACAGGTTACCTTTGATGCGGGCTCTTTGACAAGCGGGGAAGTTACGGCCCTGGCCGACATGGATGTTCAAAATGTGCTGGATCCTCTTAATACGAACTGGCACGAAGAAGGCCGCATCGGAGATGGTTTTACCACTGCAAAATCACTTCAAGATTTTAATACATTTATTGACGATGATAAAGACCCCAAGTTTACGCAAGTAATGGTTGATTATGGCCATGGCGGGGTTATTGATGGTGTATACCAGGGCGACGGCAAAGGCGGCAAGCAGTATAAGTTTACAGATCATGCAGATTACGAGTTGTGGGAGGGAGAGTATAACCGCGAAGTTGCCTTCCGACTTATGAATTTGCTATTGAATGCTGGAGTTGAAGTTTATGATGTCGTTGCACGGAAGAGAATTTATTCTCCTATCAATTCGACTGATCTGGAACAAACAAATGTATCTCTTACGCGCCGGTGTAACTATGCCAACTCGAAGGCCACAAATGCTGTTTTTATTAGCATACACGGTAATGCGGCCCCCCCGGGGAACTCCGGCGGCACCGGACTCGAGGGTCCAAGTCTAGGGGCCCGAGGCATCGAATTCTTTACGACACCTGGCGAGGATGCCTCAGATATAGTTGCAGGTAAATTAATAGATGCTTTTAGAAATTCGTTGCTCCCCAGCAAAGGAATGCGAATGCGGCATAAGAAGCCCGCCGCAGGTCAGAGATACTCCCACGACAAAGAGGCAACGTATTATGTTTTGCGCGCCACTAAGATGCCATCCATTTTAGGAGAAGTGGGATTCTTTACTAATTATTCTGACGCACTGTTGATGAATGAGCCTGCTACACAATCGGTCATAGCACAGACCTATTTTACAGGCCTGTTGCCTTTTCTGGACTTGACTCTCGAACAAGCGCTCGAAACGGGCCAGATAGCGGGCCTTGATTACAATGCACTGGTACAATGAGTTATAAAAAATACCTTTCTCCACTTAATCTAAACAAAACAATTAATTTGGATAGCTTTTTTGACTCCCGCGCCATACAGAAGGATTCAACTGAAAACAGTATTATTAAGTATAAGGACCGAGCCGGCGTTGGGTGCAAACCCACTCTTTCACCGGTGCCTCAACGGAATCGCGCACCCGGGGAAGATGTAATGACTGGTTTGGGGGACTGGACAATTGTGGGCGGCGTTGACCGACCAAAAGGCCTGGGCTCAGGTTATGGAGGAGCCGGCGATCCGAATGCTGCATGCATTGACATTTGTGCGGGAAACATGGGCCCTTATGCACGAAACCAGGACGACCAGGGCTCGGCATTTTATTATAATCCCAATCAAACTCTCGGGGCTTCCCGATTGTTGGTATCTCAAAAAACAGATGTTGACGCCAACGCCGCCGCAGGCGGCTTACCAGAGGGAAGCGGCAATGCAGTAGGCAAGTCGGCGGTGTTGGCAAAAGCAGATTCCGTGCGACTGGTAAGTCGTTTCGGCACCAAAATCGTGGCCGGCGGCGTTGATTCTCGCGATTCGCAGGGAGATAAAATTTTAGAAAATGGAACGATTGATTTAATTGGCGGCGGAGATGATACAGATATGCAGCCCATGGTGTTGGGCAAGAACTTAATGAAAATGTTAGAGCCGATTCTACTGGAAATAGACGACCTACGAGAGACCTCACACTCTTTGCTCAAATATCAAGATAACCTTAACTGCAAAACAATTGAACACAACCACAACTCTCCATTTTTTGGCTATATAACAGCCCCCTCTTTCAACCTCATGTATCAAGGGTTTAAAGCAAAATTTCAGATGACTTGTGATACTGAGGGATCAATAATCAAAATGTCCACCAATAAGGCGATATCTAAGCAAAATGCTTTCGGACCCATTGGCTCCGACTATGTCTTAAGCGCACTTTGTAATCTAACCTAGTATATGACAACAAAAAAAAGAAATTGGTATTCTCGCAGAATCAATAAGCCTTATAAAGACGATACGTATGTCTATATAAATGTTTATTCTTCAGTTTTGGAACGAGGATTGCCCGCGAACGCGTACCCGACAAATGCAGTTAAAGACTTTGCCATCACTCGGATATTAGATTATTATGGTTTGAAGCCCTCCACCGGTGTCGGCATAGCAACCTACGCTGACCTTGAGCGCAAGAATATATATTTTCCAGCACGCAACTACGCCAATCCTATTCTATTGCTCCAGGCGCCTTTATCCCTCCTCGCTGAACATCCCCCCCGTACTCATTGGTCAGGAGGATCCGGCACCTCGGGCGTTCAGATCCGAATTAAAGATATACCCACCTTTAAAAAACATATACAGACAGCGTTTACAATCTATGATCAACAATTGAATTATTTTGGAGGCTCTGTGGTTCCCAAAATTAGTTTTCTTTCTTTGTCTAACAAAATTAAAGTATTTTTTGAAAATTTGACTGCTTTTTTTCAATTTAATGAGATAGACATTGAAAACAGCCCGTGGACAGATATCGGTATATATTTTGGATCAGGGACTGATCAAATCGTTAAGCTGACACTGTGGGAGTTTGTGGCTGTGGATAAGGTTGAGAACGAGACGTGGACCCCTCGCACCGAATTAGAGGTTTTCGCCGGCTTTGATTACTATTTTAAGGAGCTCCCGGCATCTCAAAATAAGTACGTTAACGAAATAATATCAAATTTTGATAATATTGTGGCCACCCGTCGCGACCAAACTAATTGGACGAAGTTTATACATCAGTATTTGTCGGACGCTGGTATTAAGATTGACTATTATGGGCCTCCTAGTACCAATACTGTCGCCAACGAGGTTGAAACCATGACCAAGGATTCTGAGGGGGGCGAAATTGGAGATACTAAAGAAACCAAAGATAAGTTAGATGCTTTTCTAAACGACCCGGACGTTGTGCTGAGAGGGTTTGAAGAACAACGCCAGCGCGCCAAAGAACAGATGGAAAACAATCTTCAGAAGCGTTTAGACAAAATCACATCCGAAATGCAAGAGATCGGCGAGCAAGCAGAGTTGGTATCTAACTTTTTAAAGAAATGGCGCCTGGATGCTCTCATAGAGGCTGCCCTCGAATGTTTACTTTTCAAGATGGGCTATAATGGCCCAATGCCCGAATTTATACCTGGGGTGGACCCGCTTATGCCCGTCCCCCCGCGCTTAAAGATTCGTTTTCCTTCAATTAATATGCGCTTGCCCATTATTAATATTAATAAAGAAATGCAGGCACAGATTGAGAATGCTTTGCGCGTTGCTGCATTGGGAGCACTCAAGGGGGCTATTGAGGGCATCGCCGAACTGATAAGAGAACTTTGTTTAACAGAACCGGCCGATGCCCCAACAGGCCCTCCCTTTCAAGAACTTGCCGCCGATTGGCCAAACCCCGTTGCATTGTTCCCTCCGGGGCCTAAGAGGCCCGAGGATTGTTATAAAGACTATGGGCTAACCACAGATGAAATCGGAGGCTTTTTGATTAAGCTGGCCCAACTTATAACGGCACGAGAAGCCTGTGACCTGATGAATGGCTTTGCGTCTGTCGAATTGTTGCAGATTGTAAACAACGTCCTGGATGAAAGTGAGTATAGCGACGCTCGTACACAATTAGCCGATGATGCCACTATCCAACAATTTTTTATGTGTTTGGGTAATTTGGTAGACGTCTCTTATTGCGAAGAAGTATATAAGGGAGGCCACACAGATCTTAGTTCCATTGACCCGTGCGATATAGAAGATCAACTGGGAGATGCTTTTAATGATCTAATAAGCTTGTTGGACGGCCTGGAAGATTTACAGCCAGATATGTCATGTGGCGGAGGTATAGTACCTCCTCTTTCGTCAATAGCGTCTTATAATTATTCTGTTACTTCCTTGCTTGATACAGTGTTGGGACCAGCTCAACAAACTTTTATTACTGATTTGGGAAATTTTAAGAGGATTATTACCGTTCCTGATCCTTTTGCTCCTGAAAACTCCGCCAGAGCCCGGAAGATTGAAGAATTGAGTAGAGCCCTTACTCATGCCGACGGAGACCCATTAACTGCCCCCGGCGCCACCTCGGAGATGCTTCAAAATTTGATACCTTCACAGCTTAGCGATGCTTTCGGTGAATTTCAGGAAATCAAAGACAAGCTAGAGAATCTCGCCAGCCTGCCGGCAGCCACAAATTTAGCTTCTCTTCAGGCTGCGTTGGAGTGGTCCGTGGCCCCGGAAACTCGTGCGTTTTATGAGAATATGGAGGCGAGTATTGAAACAAGCTTGCTGCTGAGAGACGGATATTTACCATCGGTTACAGAGGGCGTCGATAGCGAGCAGTACTATAAGAGATATGCTTTCCTGACCGACATCCCCACTAAGCGAAGGGGATCTGGATTTTACGGCGGCGAGGGTAAGATTATAGTTTATGACGTGGCCGGCACCGCCGTCGGTGGGTCCGGCGGCGCATCCGGCCACCGCGATCGGATTATTATTATAGATGATGCTAACCCCAAGTATGAGGGAGGGTCTGTCAATAGCCTTATAAACAATTACTTAAGAGGAACTCAAGAAACGTCGCTAATATCGCGAAGCGACGAGGCCAAGAGATTCGGCGCACTCATGACAGCAAAGGCGCGCGAATTACACCCGTACGATTGGGGTTCAGCCAACTTTGACTCGTTATTTATTAAGAAGTATTTTCCATTTGCATATTTTTCGTTGGTAAATCTGTTTGGGTATCAGATTAGTACTTCTCCTCTTTTTAATCCTGACAATTTAGAGAAATTAAATTTATTTCCTAAGTTTTGCGCTGACAATCAAGTTAGTGATACTGACTTGTTAGATGTAAACAAAATTAAACGAGAGGCAATGGAGGAGTTTGTGGACAATGCCTGCTCCGATAGAACCACAGAATTGGGCCCCGTACGAGACGCCGGGATTATGGGGCTTGTAAATGCTTATTTGCAAGTTGTAGTTGTAGATTTTATTTTAAAAAATATCTTTGTTGTGAGCGAATTTGGAGTTGATTTTTTCCAAGGCAGTTCTTCTATCGTTAATGAATTGCTTAAACAAGCTTCAAGCCGTCGCTTGTTGGTGGGCGCCCTTTTAGAAATACAACACGACTATGATATTATGCCCGAAGTGGTAAAAATGGGTGCCGCGCTATATGTTAAAAAGCTTTTGCTTCGTAGCACTCCAGCAGAGCTTGCCAACTTCCAATATCCTATTACGGGCGATCCTGATGGTGAAATATCTGGGTTTGTTGGTACCGGCGCCGGCATAGCGGATGTGCCTATTGATGGAGAATGGCCGAGTACTAAAACTCTTCAAAATATTGCTATTAGATACATGTTTGAGACACGCTTATTAAACTGTGCCCCCACTGTTAACGGCTATTTCAATATTTTGGGTGACAATGCGATTGAGAATGTATTAATTCATGGGTTATCACACGTTGAGCTTCCTGATTTACATTCTCAAATGGTCGGTCTTAAAGCCCCGGTGGAAGGGCATGTCCTCCCTGGAACCGGCAACGCTGCGATAAGGTACCACTACAGCAACCCGGCCGTCAGCATACGAGATCTCTACGACACCGGCTCTCCGGCTGGCGGTGTAAACGCCGTCATCATGCGCATGCAGGGGCTTCAAGGCGGCGGCGCTCGTAAATTTTTTGGTAAGCTGGGATATGTGGATCAAGGACAAGATATTTTTGAAGAAGGCCTCCTCGGAACGCTTGAAGGCGGAAGCCAAAGCGCCAGGGGAAAAGAACTTTCAACCGCGGTCGCCAAGGCTGATGCAGAGATAGAATCTATTCTTACTTATGGCGCTGTTGTGCTCGAAAAGTTTGTAAAATTGAAAGTCAACGAATTTGCCTTGGGGAACTTCATTAGAGATCTAAGACAGAGCGGCGACCCCATGTTAGAAGGTCTTGCCGACGAACTCTCAGTCGCAAAGGATCTTGTTACGGGATTGACCCCAATCGGCGGCGGTGTTGCTCCCCCGGGAACTTTCCCCCCGACGGGAGATTGTACTGATAAACCTGGTACCACCTATAACTCTGCGACGGGAGAATGCGAGTGCCCCCCAGGCCACGTATGGATGCCGGCAATTGCTGGATCGAGCATGGATATGAACGGCCCGGGCGGAACCCCTGCAGGTTGCTATCCAGGCACCCCGGCAGGCGCCGGCCTCGACGACTTAGGTACCTTGTACCCGCCACAGGAATATTACGTGAGCTTTGATACATTTAAGCGAATTTACAATATATTTGCTGATCTTACGCGCGGCGGGATCGCCGGATGGCTGCCAATACCGTTTTCCGTGCGCGGCATGACCGCCCGGCAAATAAACGAGGCTTCGAAGAAAAGCGGCTCGATGATCGGTAGAATTTGTACTCCCGGAGGGGACTACTTTGGCGGTGATACCGTTAACGACGAACGCAGACACCAGTCATTGGGAATTTGGCTTTCCGGCGAAACCGGCCTAGATTCCCAAGGAAAGCTCGCATTGCCAGTGCAGTACGTACGCACCGAAGAAAAGAAATGGGGATCTGGCGACGATGGATCGGACCGTCGCTCTTTGTCTGATTATTGTTTGATCAGAAATTGGGTTCGCAAGTTTCAAAGGCGTCTAATGTTTCTTGGATCCGACGGTCGCGAATACAGTGCCCTTTCCAACCGAACAGATATTATGAGGAAGACGCTATGGTATTGCGATGACACCCTGGTTTATACAAGCAACTACCCGCGATTGGATCTGAGGCGCCTTAGAGGCGTTTCTTTTGGCAATTTCCCCTATTATGACGAGGGCACCCCGGGCGAAGCCGATTATAAAGCCGGCTGGAATGACCTTTGTTATGAGAATTGGAACGACGATGCCGCCGAGATACTCTACAATTACGGATCCGACCCTCTCCGCAGCACTCACCGCGCTCAAAATCCTGGTCGAGCGCTTGCTGGCGCTCGTAAACGTATGCTGGAAGCGCGCGGAGAGTTGGATGTCTATCTCTCGGAACAGAATATTGACGCGCCGATGCACGAGATCGCCTACGGGCGCCAAGACATCGCCAAGACCGTGGACACTTACTCAGCCGACCCCTTTTCTTCCAACGACATCGCCACAGGCTACACTGCCACATTATTTGAATCAGCTCATTATAGAGTGGTAGCCCGCATGGAGCGAAATTTCTGGGATCGGCCTCTTGAAACCTTCCCCGGATATAACAGTGATTTTCCGCTACCTGACGGCTGGGATGCTACAACCAGAGACCCACGGGCAACAGTTTATGTTTATTTGGAAGTCAAAGAGCCGCTTGCATCGGCGCCCTCGGGCGGAAGAAGATTGGGGCCCCACGAATCCTTCGGCAACGCCCATAACGGTGTTGATACGGACTTAGGTACTCTGTGGCCATTCTTGTCTTATAGCTGGCAGCCTGGCACCATCGCTGGCTTCGGCCCAACGGACGGTGACGAAGCAATCGCGAATCACGATATCATGATGGAAATGTTCAGAGTATACAAAACTGAAAAAGAACTTCAAGACAACATGTTGAATAGTCTAGTAGGAAGCGATAGTGGCGCCGGGTCTGCTGCCGGGGGTTCAATCATTATCGGCGACGCCATGCCCGCACTCCCCGCACTCGGATCCGATGACTCCGGCGACAATGGATCAAAATCTGTCTCAGTCGAGGGCACGGCGTTAAGTGAGTTGATCAGCGAAGTTTTCCCCGACCTAGAGATGGGCCTGCGGCTCAGCTATTTGACTCCATCCGCGACCGCGGACGCGATGCCCGATTTCCAAAGCTTTGATGCCAATTCTTCCGACGCCAATCTCACCGAACTCATCGCGATGGAACGGCCTATTATTAATGGTCAGAACATCGGCGATCGCCTCACCCCGGGCTCATTAATAAATCAGTATTCGTCTTTTTTCCTCTATAACGTTGGCTCAGATACCACGAGTGATCAAAGAATATTTGCCCACCTAACCACCGGTGCAGAAACCACAATAGACATGCATGCTGCGCTTAATTCTCAAGAGCTGGCAGATGCACTCGCAGAGGGGGGCTCGGCCCAAGGATTTTCTCGGTTTGTGGATGCGTTATATGAAGAGAAGAAAGTACAATTGTGCAAAGATCTGGCTCAAAATAGTCTAGTCAGTGAGCTCTTCGGCCCCGGCGGCGGCCGCCCACTTATTGATGTGGTCCGGATCCTTCAGTATCTTTATATTTCGGGAGAGCTTAAAAATTATTATACTATTTTCGAAACTGCGCCTGATATTTTCAACGATACAAAAGCAGTTCTGGTCCTGGCCCTGCAGGCCGCTTTTGCGGGTGAAGATTATGCGGCCACAAGTGATTGTGATGTTTCGGCCTTCCAATCTACTGCTATGGAGGGCGCCCTAGGCGCCTTAGGAGGGATGGGGCAGTCATTCATTAATAAGATGCTTCAAGAAACCCCCAAGAACATTCTCAAGGGTCTCGTAGAGCTTACGGAACCTCATGTTATTGTGGCTAAACTTATTCGGGAAATTTCAGGTCAGGTATTCCGGGGGATGCAAGCAACCGAACAGCTAGCCAACATGACACAGAGTATCAACTCTATTATGACCGAATCTAATTGGGGCCCTCCACCCGGTTGCGAGAGTAATGACATCGATGTTGACCAAAACACAATTGATGCTAGCATACCTCAGCTGCCGATTACGCTAGAAGACGCATTAAAACTGATTCAAGATCAAATTGATTCTCATTACCCCGAGGATGCCCCACCTGACATGAAACCACAGATTTCTGTTAAAGGAATAGATCTTGAAGGAACCATCCCTTATACATTCTTCGTGCCTCCTATAACACCTTTTGGAATATTATATCTTTTACTAAATCTAGGCGACTGGCCCACAAACATGATTGAGAAATCGATAGGCACAGATTGCTCTGAACGTTCATGGCCTCCGGAAGAGGATTAAATTGGTAGTTCAGACTAATTAAATGATAGGGGCCCCCAATGATTGGATATTCACCAAAATTTCCATTGAGATTTGATAATGAGGTGGGAGCATATTCTCTTACTACCACACTCAAGGAAGTGGCACGTCAAAACTTTAAAAATTTATTATTGACAGCCCCCGGGGAAAGAATAATGGATGCTAATTTTGGCGTCGGCCTCAGACATTATTTATTCGAGCAAAAGACTAATTCTCTTACAACAACAATAGCCCGCAAGATTAATGAACAGGTGGCTACCTATTTATCTTATATTGTATTAGAATCAATAGAGTTTAATGAAGACACCATCGATCAAGATACAGAAAATATTTTAAATGTTGCAGTTTATTTCTCCGTTCCCGCCATGGGGATCCAAGAAAGGCTTCTCATTGGCGAAGATCAGCTAAACTTATAGGAAAATAGAAACAGATGGCAGACGATAGAGCAAATAATAGTAGAAAACAATTACGAGTAATTAATTACGCGGGCCGAGATTTTAGTTCTATTAGAGAAAATCTTTTAGACTATGTGCGCCGATATTATCCCGATTCTTACCAAGATTTTAATACGGCTGGTTTTGGATCCTTAGTACTCGACACCGTTTCCTATGTTGGAGATGTATTATCTTACTATGTTGACTATCAATTGAATGAAAGCTTTCTCGACACAGCCCAAGAATATGATAATGTTGTAAGAATTGCCCGGCAGCTAGGATATAAATATGCCGATTCTTTTTCCTCAGTGGGAAAGGCTGAATTCTTTGTATCTGTGCCGGCAGATAGTGCTGGCTCACCAAATGAGAGCTATATTCCGACCCTTAAGGCAAACTCTAGCTTTACGGCCACCGGAGGTCAATTATTTACGTTAGTAGAAGATGTTAATTTTGCAACTCCCTCCAATCAGATTGTGGTTAACAAGATTAATTCTTCCACCGGCGCCCCTACTCACTTTGCTATTAAAGCAGTAGGGACTGTTATTTCGGGCCGCGTGGAACTTCAACAGGTAACTCTAGGAGGCTTTCAGAAGTTTAGAAAAATTCGCTTGTCTGATCCTAACCCTCTTGAAATTTTGCGTGTGTCAGACGAGGAAGGTCATCGTTATTATGAAGTAGATCATTTAGCACAAGAAATTGTTTTTAAAGCCATTCGAAACAATAATGCTGATAGAAATTTAGTTCCTTCTATTTTGAAAGCGATTCCTGTAACCCGGCGTTTTGTTTTGGAGAGGAATAGAAATGAAGCATTTTTACAATTTGGCTATGGGTCCGAGGACCAATTGACAAATGCGTCCGTTGCCGATCCTAGCAATATTACACTTCAGCTCCACGGCCGTGATTATATAACTCAACAAGATTTTGATCCGACGAACTTAACAGAAACTGATAAATTTGGTGTGGGCCCCTCTAACACAACCCTCACCATCCTTTACCGAGTTAATGAGTCAAGCGATGTTAATATCGCTTCCAAAACACTCACACAAGTCGCCGAAGCGTCATTTAATTTTACTAATCGGCAGTCATTAAGTTCTACAACAGTAGACACTGTCGAGAGCTCATTAGAAGTGAGTAACGAAAATCCCATTATGGGTGATATTTCTATCCCGACTGCCGATGAATTGAAACAAAGAGTTTTTAGTCATTATGCGGCGCAAAACCGCGCCGTCACACTCGAGGACTATAAAGCCATATCTTATGCAATGCCACCTAGCTTCGGCGCGATTAAGCGATGTTCTTTTGAGCGAGATTTTGATGCGTTTAAGAGAAATCTTAACATGTATGTTATATCCACCGATAGTAACGGATTTTTAGGAACCACCAATCAAACCGTGAAAGAAAATTTAAAAACATGGCTCGGTAACTATAAAATGATTAATGATACGATTGATATTCTTGATGCCAGAGTGGTTAATTTTGGAGTTAATTTTTCTATTGTGGCAGATTATGAAGAAAACAGGTTTAATGTATTAAATCTTGCCGTCCAGCGACTTAGAAATTTCTATACCAATGAAGAGTTTGACATATTTGAACCCATTTATGTAGTTGATATTTATAAGGAATTACAGCGCGTACCTGGTGTTGTTGATGTACTGGATGTTAAACTATTACAAAAAACGGGCAGTCCATATTCCGAAATAGCTTACGATTTGGAGGCTGCTCTCTCTAATGATGGCCGGTTTGTTAATGGAGTCAAAGATGTGATTTTTGAACTTAAATATCCTATCACAGACATTCAGGGGAGTGTTACCTAGTGGGCATTAAACGTTATGTGGCCGAACAGGATAATGTTATAACCAACGGCTATGACTACACACTCACCACGCGTGGGACTGGCTCCAATATGGGATATGCTGATTCTCTTGAAGTCTATTCTATTTATGGCCAGGCCTCGGCGTCGGCCACTGGTCGTAGTCAGGAGTTGGCCCGAACTTTGGTACAGTTCCCGATATCTGATATTATAACTGATCGCGCCGCCAACCAAATCGGCGCGAGTGGCAGCGTATCGTTTTATCTACGTATGTTTAACGTCGCGACGGCCTTTACGTTGCCACAAAATTTTACTCTAACTGTCACAGCCGCTTCTCGGTCTTGGGCAGAGGGCACCGGGCTTGATATGGAAGAGTATACTGATTTAGGCAAGTCAAATTGGATAGCAGCAGATTCAACTACTAATTGGACAAAAGTAGGTGGCGATTATCATACCGCTTCCGCAGATTATAGTTATGATGCTCTTTTTTCAAAGGGCTATGAAGATCTTGAATTAGATATTACTGGGCTTGTAGAAGACTGGATAGACGGCACCAGAACAAATTATGGCGTCGGGGTTAGGCTGACAAGTTCCCAGGAAGCCTATTATTCGGGTTCTTCTGGTCTAGATAACGGCAGCATTATTTTTAATCCTAATGGATCCACAAACACATATTTTACCAAAAGGTTTTCCTCTCGGTCATCGCAGTACTTTTTTAAGCGACCCGTTTTAGAAGCTCGCTGGGATTCACGCATAATGGATGATAGGGAAAATTTCTTTTATTCTAGCTCGGTAGCAACTGCAGAGGATAATGCGAATACTTTATACTTTTATAATTATGTCCGCGGCCGCCTGCGGAATCTGCCAGGAATTGCTACTGGTTTAGTTCAAATTTCACTATATTCAGGATCCTCGGCGCCGACCGGGTCCAAACTTTTGTTTACTGATAGCAATTTTAATGTTACCGGTGGTTATATAAGTACGGGGATTTATACTGCGTCTGTAACGCTTACTGCAGCCGCCACTCCACTTCAGGTACTTTACGATGTCTGGCACAACGGCGCCTCCACCCCAAAACAGTATTTTACAGGGACTATTTATCCATCTAAAATGCCGACGTATGATGGCTCCCCCACCTTTAGTCGAGTGACTTCTTGTAAGAATCTTAAAAAGAAATATTCTAGGAAAGATACATCTCGGTTTAGGTTTTTCACTCGCGACAAAAATTGGACGCCGACATTATATACCAAAGCAACTGCTAATAATCCAACAGAGATCATAGAAAGCTCTTCTTATGAAATTATTCGCATTGCTGACAGCTTTAAGGCGGTTCCATATGGCACCGGCTCTGACTATCATACTTATTTATCGTATGACTTAAGTGGGAATTACTTTGACTTAGATATGTCTCTTTTGGAGGCCGGCTATATGTATGAGATAAAATTATCCTACTATAACGGATCTATAGGAGACTGGATAGAACAACCTTATACGTTCAAATTTAGAGTTGAAGAATAATTAAAACATGGGCTTAAAAGGTTTATTTGATAAAATTACCGTCTCCAAAACGGTAGCCAACCAAACAGCAGCAGAAATTGGGGATGTTGTTGAGTCGGAAGGTTATCATCAGGCTGACATTATTGAAGAAAAAAGGTCTATCCCTCGGATAGATTTTTCAAAGCCTGAAAACTTTGCCAAATACGGATCAGCTGAAACATATTATGAGGACTCATTTACATATGTTTATTCTTCGTATCCCTATGACGGCTCATTACGTGAAAAGATAGAGTGGCGGAATAGCGGGTCGTATATAGACCTTTATCTTTTTGATAATAAATACCCGCGCACTAACGGATATATTAGACTTTCTTATGGTGGGTGGGGATCTCTTGACGGCGCCATAACAAGCGATGGTTACGGTCTTCCGGAAGATTTAGAATATATTAGTCTTCAAGGGGGCCCGCATATTAAGAGTGCCGATCCCCAAACTCGGACCGCAAATATATGGGATAGTGACGAAAAACGAGAGTCTAACCTTAAATTTAATTTAGATAATGCCGGCTCAACGATTGAGTTCTGGCTTAAAAAGCAAGCCTTTGACGTTTCTAAGACCCATAAAGAGGTGATCTTTGATTTGTGGAACAACGAGGATACCTCGTCCGCAGACTATGGACGCGTTCGGTTGGAGTTAACCGGTTCGGGACACGAATTAGCCGGCGCAGACCCACTCAGATTAACGGTCTTATCGGGCACCACAGGCTTTACTACTACTTCTATTGTTCCGGCTACGGTCACGACAGCTTCTGTTGCGGACAATGCATGGCACCATTATGCGGTTAGTTTGGCTAACACCACGACAGGCAGATCGATTGAGTTTGATGGAGCTGCTGGCGCTATTAACATAGGCAGCGATGACGCTTGGGACGGTCTTGTTGGAGGTGCCGGCACTAATGCCAAGTCATTTACATTATCTGCTTGGGTATACGCAAACACCGAGGGCCAAAGTAACCTTGGAAGTGTTATATCCTTCAGCTCTGCCGACCGCATGATCCAGTTCGTGGGCGGCGACATAAGATTTTGGATCTTTGGTAGTATCACCAGTGGCTACGCTGATGCTACTCTAAGTCTTAATGCTTGGCACCATGTCGTTGCAACATATACGGGGGGGTCCACCGGAACTATGACGCTTTATGTTGATGATGTATCAACTGCTGCAGCTGTCCCCGTGGATACTCCTCTCGCCATCGATGGTACAAATTGTTATATCGGTAATTGGGATCCGCTCAATAGAACTTGGGACGGTTATATTGATGAGGTGAGTGTTTGGAGTCATGCGATGTCCTCCGCGGAGGTGACGGAGCTCTATAATGGCGGAATTCCGTCAAACCTTAGAAATCATTCTAAAGCTTTTAATCTTTTGTCCTGGTGGCCCATGGGCGACAACGAAACGGCTTATTTTAATGGGACCGATATCTCTTCTCCCTCGAATCGCGTTAGGGACATCGTCGGAGGCTATGACGGGTTCTGCGAAGACGGCGCCCTGGCCCAATCACAAGTTACAACGTATTCTCCCACCAATAATACTGTTACATCTAAATTTTATCTTGATGGAAAGTTATCCCAAACAAAACTTATTTCTATTGGGGTAACGGCACTTTCTGGTACCGTTAGTAATATCGCCGGTGGTGTAGAAGCTACGATTGGCTCTCTTATAACAGCACCAAATGGTTCTTCTGCCGCGGCATATGCAGGCAAGTTATCGGCTTCGTTAGATGAATTCCGCTACTGGAAAACTAAACGAAGCTCAAAGGATGTGGGGCGCTATTGGTTTACTCAAGTCGGCGGCGGTACCAACACTGATGTGGCCAACACGGACTTAGGAGTTTATTATAAATTTAATGAAGGAATTACTGCGGTCGCAGCCACTGATGCAACAATTTTAGATTATTCCGGACGTGTTACTAATGGTACTTGGACGGGCTATACGTCCGGTGCCCGGTCTACTGGATCTGCGATAGTGGAATCAGCTGCTTCTGCTACAGAGTTTTTAGATCCTATTGTTTATAGTTACAATCCCGAAGTAGTTTCAAAATTATCGGGGCTTAAACTGTCGGGGTCTGCTTACGATTTTAATAATCCCTCTAGGCTACTGTCCTATTTTCCTTCCTGGATTCAAGCAGAAGATGCGGATACGGGGGGAGATGAACTAAAGAAGCTTACACAGATAATGTCAAGTTATTTTGATACTCTATATCTTCAAGTTGAAGAATTTGGAAAAATTCAAGATATAGAATATGTAAGTGGCTCTATGAAGCCCAATACATTGGCCAACAAATTACTTGATTCGCGTGGTATTTTGTCTCCCGAATTATTTTTAGATGCAGACATTTTAGAACAATTGGGGGACCGCAGCGAAACGAGGGTTTATAAAAAGTCTCTCAATGATGTTAAAAACGCGATCTATCAAAACATTTATAATAACTTAATTAATATTTTTAAGTCCAAGGGTACTAAGAAATCGTTCCGCAATCTTTTGAGGTGTTTCGGAATTGATGATGAGATATATAAACTTAATGTTTATGGAAATAATATTGAGTACGAAGTTCGTAATAATCGGGAGCTCAACTCCGTTAAAAAGAATTTTATTGATTTTAATAATGCAGACAGGTTTGACAGCGTAGTTTTCCAGCAAACATCTAGTACAAACACCAATTCGGTTTCTTATTTGAGTGCCTCTACTAATCTAACAGGAGGATATGCAACTACCTTAGAATCGTATGTTCTCTTTCCAGATAAACCTGAGGTGTATGAAAAGGGGTTTTCCAATTCACAGTATTCAAATCTTTCGGCTTCTCTTTTCGGGGTGCATACTGTTCCTGGCGCCGGCGCCGGCGGCCCAAATAATCTAACTTGGAATACGAACGATAAGGCTAATTTTCAAGTTTACGCGGTCCGGGATAAAGTTGGCTCTCGGGATGTAAAATTTAAGTTGACAACTTCGTTAGGCAGCGATATCCCCACTTTGACTAGCGACTATTATTCTGAGGTGTACGCCAACACCAATTGGATTTTTGGAGTTACGGTTAAACCGGCTAAGTACCCGCTTGCTGCCCCACTAACCGGAACGGCCACTCCGACATATACCGTAGAGTTTAAAGGAGCTAACGTTGATGCAGGCGTCACGTTAAATTCGTTCGCACTTAGTGACACGATTGATGTTTCATCGACCGATTATGGGTTTGTTACGGGCTCTAAACGCGTATTCGCCGGCGCCCACCGCACGAACTTTACAGGGGGCCTGCTAACGGCCACCGACGTCCGCGTTGGATTTGTTCGTTATTGGCTTGACGACATTACACCTGGGGTTATAGAGCAACATGCTCTGGATGTTCAAAATTATGGTACGAAACATCCGACGCGTCCACCGTATTTGTTTCAAGACTTCCTAGAGCCCGGGCCGATAAATGTTGAGTTTAATCAAGCCAACACACTCGCCTTGAATTGGGATTTTGAGACTGTTACCACTTCTACCGCAGCTGGTACTTTTGAGGTATCCGATTTTTCGTCTGGATCTACAAACAGGCAGGCTTCTCGTTTTGGCTATCTGGGAAATCTTTTAGGGGCACAGCATACGGGCTTAGGATATGGGTTCCCCGCAAGCTCAACGGATGTCGTGGATCCAGACTACGTCATTGCAGCGGAACTTCAGAATTTTGAGCAACTTAATTCTAAGGACATGATAAAGATTCTTAATGATGCTGATATGATTCAGTTTACTCGCGAATCGCGCCCCATCAACTTTAAGTTTGCCATAGAAAAAAGCATGTATCAGAGTATTTCTGAAAATATGATCCGAATGTTCTCTGTTATTAATGATTTTAGCAATATAGTGGGTGAGCCAGTTCATCGTTACCGTGACAAATATAAGGATTTGCGCATTTTAAGGCAGCAGTTTTTTGAACGAGTAGGTAATACACCAGACTTAGACAAATATATAGAATTTTATAAGTGGTTTGATTCGTCTTTGAGTCGATTATTAGAACAATTGGTTCCTGCGGGCGCAGATTTCTCGGACAATATTCGCACGGTGGTTGAAAGCCACATATTGGAGAGAAATAAGTATCCATATCGGTTCCCCACAATAGAAAAGGTACCGCCAACGTTTGCTACCAATCCGGCGCCCCCCGTACCAGGGCAAAACAACAACAACAACGTGACCGTTCCCGCTACTGGCAACGGCCCCGACTTCACTCAGCCCTGCGCGAGTCCCCCCTGTGACACTCCTACGGATCCGGCTTGCACGACTGATTGTGACAACCTGATTACTGACAATAATACTACTAGTGGTGATGGGGATGATAATCTTATTGACGACAACGGCGACAACGGCCCCGACCTGCCCGTTCCTCCTTGGAGACCTCCCACAGGAGATGAATGCAAGGACGATCCTGCTAGTTGTACCTCTGGTGATGACACAGTTGATAAATATAGAGAAAAGATTGATCTGGCGACCCGGATCGTGCGCACACCCTTTAGGGTTCGCGTCGATGGCAAAATTCCGCTTCATTTAGGCTCCAACTTTCCGAAAAAGAAACAGGTCTCTACAGTATTCGGTTATGCGCGCCCGTGGACTGCCGCATCTCCCGGCACCAGTGCACCTGAGAATATTGCTGTGGCAAAATCTTCTTCTGTGCAAGTTTTTAGAGAGTTCCAGAGGTACCGCCGCCCCCGCCCCACCAAAGACAAACGTCTAGGCTTTGGGCTTCAAAGCACTGTTAATAAGGGCCATGCTCCCGAGGTGCCAGGTAGTGATTTTGTGGGCGACGGCATAATGGGTGCACCATTTAGCATGTACTCTGGATCAGCAGCCGTGCCATCTCAGGTGGCCACTCGATTTAGATCCGATGTAAGCCTCACCAATCTGCATGACGACTTGATTGGAAATGATCTTTGTGCATCACCGCAGGGGCCCTTTACTGAGAAATTTGTAGGCGGCCGTCAATATCGACATGTTCAGTTGTTCAAAACTACAGAACGACCGGAGGGGTGGAAAATAGAATTTGGTGGAGTTCGTTCCATAGATTCTGCCGGCTTTTTCTACGATTCTTTCGCCATTGTGCCCCCAAATTATGCGATAAGTAGCAGTGTTCCTCTTGGTGAGATTAATGTACCTCCTGGCTACATGCTTAGGGACGAGACAGTAAAGCGCCGCGTAAATGTAGCGAATATCTTGATGACGACGGCATCCTTGGATATCCGGCTGTCCGGCACCATTAAGCACGATAGGATAGGAAATTATACTAAGAACTGGCAAGTGGTTCAGGCTCCATCTAGAACTGCCAATGATCCCTATTTTGCGCGTCAGACTTTTTCGTTTTCCACAGAACCCGAAACATATAGAATATTACGTGGCCGAATGCCATTTAGTCCGAATTATAATCCTTTTACGTCTGGTGTTCCGGAGGGAACTCTCAACTTTGAGCTCCCTAACCGCGATCGTCCCAACTCAAATCAAACTTTTTTCGTGAGTAAGTTCCGCGCGCCGGGGTCTTACGAGAGCGTCTCGCGAGGCTGGCTAGACCCAGCACACGAAGAAAAGTCAGTTTATAATGTGATTCCTTGGCGCAACTTGGGTGTTCGTAACTACGGGATGTCGGGGTCCAATATTGACCCGTCTCTGGCTACGAGTATACGACGCATAGATCAAATTGATCACCCGCGCGGGTTACGTCAACTTTTAACATTGCACTGTGGTATCTGGGGCTTAGATGCAATTTTCGGTGACGTAACTCAGGTAAATCCTTCTGCATCGTTTCACAAGGTGAACCGCAACCAACGCCCGAGAATTAAATATAACACGGCCGGCGACGAAATAACTGGATCTTGGTTTGATAATGGCTTTATAACTCACCCTATTCCAAGAACAGAAAAATATTATTCATGGGTAACCGCCTCTTTGCGCTCGGGGGAGGAGCTATATGAGTATAGTCACTTAAGCGGCGGCTATTTTGTGCAGACTCTGCCTACAATTAGTGGAGCAGTGGACAACGTGTACGGGGATTTCTTAGGCTTAAGTTCAATAGTGGTAGATCCAATTCGTAGTCCAATAGTTACAGACGGCAATATCACCAGTCCAAATCCTTCTACTTGTGCCAATGCTTTAGGGTGGAGCATGGACAATGCGCCGGCGAGCTGGCTAGCTACGTACTATAATTCCACCCTAAATTTGGGTTTGACCTACAAGCCTTCTCGCGATATATATGTAACTATGCTGAATCTTCTTCTCTTGAATCGTAGTGGCCCCTATCAATGGGCGCAGTTCCAGCAAAGACGAATGCAGGATCATCCTGTTCTGCGCTACAACCGCGACAACAACGTTATATCGGTCCGCACCAAAACGGATTATGATAATGAGAAATTACTATCTCATACGTACACAGCTGATGACGGCAATGCATTAACTCAATTTATTGAGCCAGTTGTTTATAGTCAAGAAAAGCCACTAGTGTATGCTATGCGAGCCACCCCACAAATATCGCAGACTATTGCAGGCGCCGAAGGACATCTGGAAGCTCCCCACTTGGTATCAAACCTGCCAGTAAACCTTCAGCTTAGGCATACGTATGGAAATGAGATTGTAAATTATGCTACTTATCGGTTAGATTCTCTTCTGAAAACCAACAAGCCTTATGATTCGCCTCACTTGTATGCTAATCGTTTAAATCAATTAATCCTCAAAGGAGCTAGTACTGATACTGAAACGACTTCGGAACTGTCTAATATTTCAGTTGCTTACCGCCAGAGGGTGTATCCGGCTGCCTACAATGCCCACTTATCTCGCACATTTAAGAGAGAGAGATACCTGATTAATAATATATGGAATAAATCTCGCGACAAAAGAACGGACATTCCGCTAGCCAAAGGGATCACGGCCGTCAATTCACAGGGAAATACGGCCCTTAGCCAAAGCGTTTGGCCATTGGACGCACAGTATAATTTTACAACCGTTCAAAACGCGTCCGGCTCGGGTGAATTGCAAAACCTTTATGGTACCTTTGATAAGTTTAGGGGTGGCGACAACATCCAGCCGGCCGTTACCTATGCTCGCCGGGTGCCCGTTGGTTTTGATTCCGACGGCATTCCAATGTTTAGGGGCGACACCGAGTGGGAGATGCGCGACGCAAGGGGGGCCCAATATTCAGTACCTTATACAACATATGAAGAATATTGTCATTATTTGAAGTTCGTGGGCCGTGATTATTCGTTAGTACCAGAGTATAGGAGTTCTCTATATTTGGAAGAACACTTGCTTACTGATATGGGTGACTTTTTGTCTTTGGACAATATAGCCGATAATTTTGAAATTACGGGCTCTAAATATGACAACTCTTCTTATACCGGATTCTTCCAAGAATATGCGAATTCGGATTTCATGAAGCTTTTCAAGGAGGTTAACACCTTAGAGGGCGCCCTCTTGGTAGACGATACAACTCTTTCCAAGCAAACATTCGGACTCCAGTGCACCGCATTAATTAAGCCTTTGCCCTACAAAGGCTTCTATCCTGCCGAGCGCTTTTTAGAACTCGGGACTTTGCTCTCTAAATCAGTGGGAGAGTATGTTAAGCACTACGGCGCGTATAATGGGACCCTCACCTCCACCGCGAATGTCAAGAGTTGGAGGATTCTAATAGATTCATGGTCTGCCCTGCTGGGCAATTCCATTAAATCAGGGATCGGCGTGGGAAGTGGCGTGTTTACCGGAAAGTACAATGTCAACCCGGTGCTCCCAGATATTGCTGCGACCACGTGGATTAATTCCGGCGGCAACCGTACGGGCCAGCCCAAGGATAGCGCGAACAATATGTTACCAGAAGGGGTCATTAATTTTGGATCTGGCAGCATATTTTCTTCTTCTGCACTTCAACGTTGGGATAACTGGTATAACTTTGACAGAATCCCTTTTGACGCTTTATACGACCTGTCACATTATACGAGTAATGCCATCAGCGGAAGTAGCGCCTATCAGGGATATTTCTTTGATAGCGGCTTAGGCTCGGCCAGCCTTTCTTCATCAACGGACGGCTCTTGGACTCATAATGCGCTTACTTGGGATGGCCAGCGAGGCCCCCTTTATGATTTGGCTATTGATAATTTCTTAGCTTCATCACTTTATTGGTTTATTAAGCCCGAATCGCGTCCTATTTTTAGTTCGGTCGGCCAAAGCCAGTTTAACGATAAAGAAGTGAACGAAGGTGATAAGTTCGCGATGACTTTCCACTTTAATCGCGCCCTCGACGGCGCAACGGGTCGCGCTGATCGGGATAAATTTGAGATGTATAACCGGGCCTCAGCTTTCGGCCAGCCGTTTGCGATAGATGATGGAGACGACACAGTCATCGTCGCTGCCGCCACCGCAACGGGCTACATCCAGCTCACGAGCAGTGTTGTCACGCCGGGCACAGTAGCGACCGGCCTCATCGGGCTTACCGGAACCCTTCAGTCCTGCCAGGCAACCATCGACGGCGAACCGCTGGCCACCGGATCGATAACGATCGGATACGGCGGCAGGAATTATGATGGTCTGGCAGATACTACCGCCCCCATCGTGGACGGCGCTCATGTCCATATAACATCCAGCATAACTCCGAAGTCATATTTATTTACTTTTTGGACCGGCAGCCTGGTCGACTACCCGCTGGGCTACAAGTACTTGGACACTAAAGAATGGTATTACGTATCCACAGGGTCGTCTAATGATCAAGCGTCTTACGCTCTCGCTGCCGCCATTAATGCGTCAGGCCTGGCTCTCGTTGATGGGATGAAAGCCCGGATCCTTCCGGACAAATTGTCCCTCGTTGAACTAACACAAAGCGCATATACATACGATGTCACACAGGGCTTCAGCGCGATTAACTATGGACACAATTGCATCACTGCTTCCGGCCCTGTTGGTGATCTCGACAGCGGTATCTTTTTAGAGGGCACCACCGGAAACGACCCGGCGACAGACGGTGCTCCCTTCAACGGCTTCGGTGGCGCTTTCAACGTTTATAGTATTCGCAACAATGACACTGTTACGCTTGATGGTCATAGCTGTGATGGCATTGGCTCTCTTACTTTTACATTCACCGAGAGTGCGCAAACTCCGGGCGGCACGAATACTAACGTAGAGTTGGTTCCCGGGTCTATGAGTGCTTCCATGTTGAATTTGGTGAAGACCGTTAATGGACATAGTTCTGTTGCTTACGAATTGTCCATGTCTGGCCAGCCAGGACCGCACTCGGGCTATTGGAACACTACCGCCACGAATGTGTCCAGCATCCATTCCACCGCCAACAGCTACGGCCGGATAGGGGTTACTGCTAGTGTTTCCGGAACATGCTATAACAACTCGGAAAACGCCGGCGGCATTGTCTTATCTGGAATTAGTCAGGGGGTTGGTTATTACAATTATAATCTTCTCGCGGGTGGCACGAATATGGTCTATACGATCGTGGATGGCGATTATTGGGATATTGGCGACGGCGGCTGCGACGGCGTCACGAACACAGTTAGATTTACCGCTAAGGACAGCCCCGGCCCCCGGCCACAGTTTCAATTAGTAAGAAACAATGCGAGCGCCTCGGCGAACAACCTAAAAGACATCATAAACCTGTCTACTAACCTGGGGGTTGAGGC
>Ga0209434_1000306_pt1 | contig 25109 bp, 29 predicted proteins | sample ETNvirnome_2_300_FD_184068 | JGI IMG/M metagenome (GOLD analysis project Ga0209434, IMG submission 184068) | Marine viral communities from the Pacific Ocean - ETNP_2_300 (SPAdes) (version 2) | ecosystem: Environmental > Aquatic > Marine > Oceanic | place: Pacific Ocean | collected 2013-06-22
ACTCGCAAATCTTTAGGGCTTTCAAGATGTTGCCGACGCCTGCTGTATTGGGAAAGAAAATGGTGGGGCTGGTGTCGCGGCAGGCTGCGTTGTCGTGCCACTCGGGTTGCTGCCAAACCGTGGTCACAGCAGCACCCCTTGGGCCACAGTTTTCATCATTCCCTCCGACCCCGGGAACAGGTCAACCAGCTCGTCCTCGTCTGCGTGAAATCCGAGCAGGTCAAGCACCCAGCGGTTGAAATAGTCGGGTTTGGCCCCGATCACACCCCTGCACCTAGAACGTGGGCCGCAAATCCAATCGCGTACCATTGGCTTTGAAGGTCGCGGCGTTTTCTCTGAGCGGAACACAACGGGTTCCCATGCAAACTGGACAGGAGTCGGACGGAGCTGGTGCCATGACTTCACCCAAGCCGCCACCCGAACATCGTCGGGGCATCTAGGAAGCTGCCAAGCCAAATCCCTGGGGTTCATACACAGCGCCCACCCATCGGGGAACTCGTCCACAAGACGGTCGATGAGATCCAAATGCGTTTCCTGAGCGTTGAACGCTGATGACTCGGGGTGGTCACCATAATGTTCCTTGGCCCTTCCAAAGTAGGGCGGGTCTACATAGGCAAACTTCACGGCGCACACTCCCAGTGTGACCAGCCGCCCCCCGCACGATCCACCAAGAACCTCGCCGCCTGTGTCGCCTGCACCGGATCCAACCGGGCCGCAGGATCCGGGTCCACGCCGGCATCCTCCGCTACCCAAACCCAGGTTCGTTGAATGAACTGAAACAGCCCAGCGGCACTCTTCGTTTGCGGCGTCTTGTTCTTCGCCCCGGTCCAGATCGCATCCGGGTTCCACGACGACTCGCATGCCACCACTGCTGCCGCATACTCGTACTCGTCGCCCGGGAAGAACTCCCGCACAATGCCCTCCAAGTATCCACGGGTCACCGGCTCAGGCAGCGTCGTCGGAACGGCCGACACCTCCTTGTCTGTGGTTGTGTCGGTTGCCCGAGCTGGTGACCCGCTTTCGTCTAACAAATCCAAGTGTGGACCGGCGGGGATTCGAACCCCGGTCCCGTCCACCACCTCCACCGCTGGACCGGCAGAAGGTGACGGACGGTCGAACCCGACTGTTCCGGCCCATGCAAGCGTCGTCGTAGTAAGCGGGGGCAGCACCACCTGTCGGGCTAGCCGCAACCCGAGGTTCTCAACGGTCACAGCATCCAACGGGACCGATACGCCCGCTGGAATGCTGTATGGGGGAAAACCGGAGATCCCGGCAGTGCTGCCCCCTTGGCTGGACTCACCGAACAACAAAGCAGCGGCGAGCATGGCGAACAAGCCGGCGACGACGCCTAGCCACTGGATCATCTCGTTATCTTCCAGGTTTGCTCGAGGATGCGGCGCGCAAGATTGACCGCAGCGTCAGGCGACATGACGAATGAGCCCATTGGGCCAGACGTATCTGTCCCCGGCGGCATCGCCGTCAACGCGACAAGCGGCCCGTGTTCGTTGTCCCAAAACCCGTAGACCTGGATGTCGCATTCCTCCGGGTTGTCGGGCACCATTTCCGACGGGCCAGTCATGCTGCTTCCTCGTCGGGAAGGATGTTCCAAACCTTCCCGGCCCAAACCCCGTACTCGTTGCCCCGCCGTGCCGCTATATGGCATGGCCGGCGGACGGGACATCCATCGCAGAAGCTCTTCGCTAGTTCGAGGTATCCCGGGTCGTAGAAAATCTGGACCGGTTCGCCGCGGCACGCCGCTTGGAGTTTCCATTCAGCCGCTCTGGATCGCCGCATTTCGCACCCGGAGAATCGCTGCCTGTGTCGGAGTCATCTGAGCCTCCGACCGCTTCTTCTCCTCACGGTGCGCTATATCAAGCGCGGTTTGAAACGCTGATGACCCGTCGGATCGTGGCGCCTTGAAGTTGTAGGACCGCTCAAGGGCGGCAAGGATGACCTCGAGAGGCCAGCCGTCCTCAACGGCTTCTGCTATCCGGCGCTTCACAACCTTGGCCCGCGACTCTGTGTCGTAACCGGGGCGGCATTCGGGGATGGACCGCCAAGTCGTGTAGAGGCGTTCGGCTATTGCCACCGGATCAGAGTACTGGATGTCGCCACCGAACAAGTCAATCGCCATGCTCGGCACCTGTCTCAGCGATTGACCCCAAGGCCCGCAACATGATGTCCTGCGCCTCGAGGCGTTGCGTCTTCTCCCTCACCTCAGCGATCACATCCTGGTAGCAGCCGTCGAACTGGTCCCACAACTGCTCCTGAGCATGCAACTGGTGTAGAGCAGCAAGCAGCGACTTCTCCGTCTGATGCAACTCCTGTAGCAGCCGTAGCCGACCCCAAAACCAGCGTCTAATCCGCTTCACCCCCTTACCCCCCACCTGGTCGCACGGCGACCGTTGTCCTGCCTTACTTCATCCACTGCAACGATGAACCCGAGGCGCTCCAGCTCGATGCGCCTCGGTCGCTGCGTTGACCCGTCCATGAACAACCCGTCCTGCATTTGACGATCTGTGGCCGGCCCGTTAGCGATCAGCCACCCCAGCAGTTTGGCACGCAACCCGCCGACTTGGGACACAATCGCCATCGCTGCTTCCGCCGAGGTACGCGACCCGGGGGCAAACGGCAACGCTGGTTGGCCGTTCACGATAGCATCTCAGCGAACTGGCGGAGCGAAACCACCACGAACGAGTCCTCGACGGGTCGCCCGGGGGACTTCACAATCGCTGCACCAAACGGGACACCGAGGTTCTCTGCCTCTGCCTCTGCTTCGGCCACGAACTTTGCCAGTTTGAACTCGCGGGTCGCCTTGCATTCAATCGCCCAGTCGGGAATGCCGGAAATGTCGCCACGATCCTGGTTGCCGTAGAGAACCATGCGGTCAATGAGCCACGGCAACCGTTCGTTGAGATAGTTGGCGACAGCCCGTTCGTAACTGGTGCCCTTCTTCTTCGACGGCGAACTCACGACACCTCCTCCAATGACAACTCGAAGCCTGACGCCGACTCTTCACTTTCCCGGCTCACAATCTGCGAAGCCCGACACGACGTTTCGCACGCATCGTCTAGCACCAGCCGCCCGTTAGCCGACACCAACGCTCCTGTGACCTCCCAAACCTGGAGTTCGGTTGAGAACTTGATCCGGTTGTTCAGCGCCTCCGTTACCGCCCGTGCGATATGGATGTGTTGCCGCACCCGCAGTTCGGCCTCGTCTGCGACGATGGCACGCCGCTCAATCTCGTCGTAGTAGCCCATCAGAACGGCTCCTCGTCATCTGCGAACACGGTTGCCTGCACGGCACGGGCCTCGTCGGTTACCTCAGCGGAACGCTCCGAACGCTGCCGGCGGTCGCCCGCATCCTGGTTCGACTCGACCTTCGTCACCTTCGCATAGGCGTAGGTAAGCGACGGGCCGATCTCGCTGACGCCGATCTTCATCTTCCGGCGAGTTTCGCCTTCTTTGTTCACCCACTCGTCCTCGCGAAGCAGCCCGTCGAAGACGACACGGTCACCCTTGGACAACGAGCTGGCGTGGACGTTTTCCGCGACATCCTCCCACACCTCCAAGTCGATGAACAGTTTGGTGTCCTTGCCGTTGTAGGCGGCTACACGCACTGTGCAGACAGCCTTCCCCCCGGGGGTGTGACGCACTTCCGGGTCTGAAACTACGTTTCCGTTGCCGTGTACACGAATCATGGCTACTTGTCCTCCTTGGCTTGTTGGGCTTCTAGTTCATCGAGGCGTTGTTGCACCAACTCAATGTCTTCCTCGAGGGTGATGTCGGATGCTTTGGCGATGACGCGGCCAAGCACCTGCGATGCGACTCCACGAAGGTCGGCGCTGGATAGGCCAAGATCCTTGCCTCTCTTCGCAAGCGCCTTCAACGAGGCTCCAACGTCGGCAGTGGCGGCAGGAGCAGGGTCACCCCGGAGGTCTTGGGGTCGCTGCTCGTCAGCCGCTGCTCCTGCCGCCTTCTCCTTCACGAAAGTTGAACTCAACGACTCGTCATGCGTCGCCAGGTAGAGGCCAACGCCGAACGCCTGCAACGCCTTCTTCAAGGCATCCGACACTGCGCCCTTATAGTCGTGGCCCATGTCGAGAATCTGGCCGTCGCGGCGGTGCTTGATCTCCTGCCCGCCAAAGCCATCGCGGTCGGAGATCCCGGGCAGATTGACGCGTACATGGGCGATGATCCAACCGTCGACAACCTCTGTTGAAATCACCCGGTACGACCAGTCCAAGCCCAGCACCTCGTTGGTGCGGGCAATCACTGCCGACACTGGGATGTACGTCAGGGTCGTGCCGCCCTTCTTCAACGACGACTCGGTTGACTTCGGGAACGGTGCCGCCAACTGTTCAAGTACGTCGCTCACGACGCCTCCTCTCTTACTGCATCACACAACGGGCACATCTGTTCACAGGTTTCCCAAAGCTTCGCACCGGCCCACCCCTTGCAGGCGTCGCACTGCTCGAGGCGCCCCCACCCTGGCCCAAACTTCACAACGTCACCCCCGCCTCTTCCACCTCATCAACAGGCGGCTTCCAGTTCGCCCGCACAGTGCCCGACGCAAACTCAACCGGCATCGCCTCCGTCGGATGCACAGCACACAAATCCCGATGCCAACAGTAACGACAGTTCCAAGGCTGACCCTTCGACGCCTTCTCCGTGATATAAGGCGGCGGCGCATCCACTAGCCCGAACCCGGGAACGTCACGGGCAGGCACTACACCTTCCTTGACCTCGTCCCACACGGCCTGCAAACGCCACAGTTCAGCCATGCCGATCTGCTCAATCGTCTGACCGTCGAACAGAACCGACGGGTTGCCGTTCTCGTCAAGCAAGTCGTTGCCATGCTCATCCTGCTCGACGGCTGGGCCATCCATCCGCCACCGCCACACCAGCAACTGCCCCGGTTTCGCACCATCCCGGTAAGAGCCTTCCTTCGCCAGGTAAACAAGCCGGATCTGGTCAGCGCCGAGGCCCAGTGCGTACATGGCGGCTTGTTGCACATGCTCAATCTTCGGAGCGTTGGCCTTCTTCGCAAGTCCGAACCCGAACGACGACTGTGTCTTGTACTCGTCCACGACCTTGTCGTCGCCTAGCATCCAAACGCCGTCGGCGTGGCCCGACAGGTCGAACCCGAGGGAACGGCAATCGACCTTCACTTCCGATTCGAAATCCGGCCACATGGCATGCATGGCCTCTTGGAGGAGTGCATGCATGGCGTTCCCGATGCGGAACGCAATCAGCGTTGCATCATCCGGCAGGTTGGACGGTGGGATACGCGCTATTTCAAACGCGGCCACCCGTATGCAGCCACCGGCCTGTGACCCACGAAGCGGTGTCCCGCACGCCGTCGGCTTCGGACCTTCCGCCTCACGTTGAAGACGCAGAAACGTCCCAACGGTGCTGGACAGCAACCCGGCTGTGGTTGATTCGTCACCCATATGCTCTGACCTCCTTAGAGCTTGATGTGGAGGTAAGAGTAACGGAGGGGTGTGACAGTGTCAACTACCTCATAAGCGAGGCACTGTTCGGGTCACCGAACCGCTTGGCGAGGAAGCCCTTGACGACAGCGAGGCCGGCGGCAACCGCAGCCACTGCGGCAGCCTTAGCGCCCGCCATGTCACCGACTGTCCAGGTGGCGATGAACACCTGCGCCATTGTCGCGATGCTGCGTTCTCCGAGATCCTTCAAGTGGGTCATGCCCATTTCTCCTTTTGCTTGTCCATCACGAAGATGGGTGATTGAACGGTCACGCCGTGTTCCGGGGTGACCAGCCACCACGCTTGCTGCGGCGGCTCGTCGGGAAAGTTCATAATGGCCGCGAACTCGTCCGGGCCTTTCGTGCAACCGTTGACGATCAAACCGGCCGAAGCCGCCTGTACGAGCTGGTGCCAATGCCCGATGACGAGAATGTCGTGGGGGCAGTTGACCTGCTTGCGGGCACGAAGCCGCATGATCGGAGGCCAGATACCGCCAATGCCTCCACCGCCTTTCACCTGGTCGCCGTGTGTAAGCAGGTGTCTCGTATTGTAGACGCTGAACAAGCAGTCAGCAGATTCGCTGATCTGCCATGTGATTCGGTCGTCGCCGGCAAGGTGTGTTGCCGTGGTGGTGACAAGCAGCCAGTCGAGGTTGTCGCGAACCCGGCCCTTCATGCGTGGCTTGCGGGTCATGCGGCCGTGGTTGCCAACCACCGCAGGACAATGCACGGTGCCGAAATGGTCTGCGAGTGTCGTCACCGTTGCCGCCAAACGGCCTGCCCAAAAGACAACGGTTTCTAGCGCAGAGCATTCGTTTGACTCGCGGAGTTCCTCATGGATCAAACCAGAAACCAGGTCGCCGCCGAGGATAAGGACGAGTCCCTCGATGTTGACGCCGGCAGTGTAGTCGCGGGCCAACTCGATGGTCTTGTCGGTGAAGCGGCGTAGGCGCTGTTCGGCAATGGTCCGGTTGTAGCATCCGCGGCCATCCATCTCGACAGCGGACACGACTTCGTCCCAATGTGTGTCCGACAACATGGAGCAAACAATGGCCTTGCCTCGCCCGGGTCGTTTCGGCACCAACCAGTTCGGTGGATCCATGCCAGCACACGCTTCGTACACATCGACACGAACCTGAAGGTCGTCTACCCGATGGTGAGCCTGCTCGAGTTGGGCCTTCGCTACAGACAAATCGGTCTTCGCAACCGCCGCCTGCTTTTCCGATGCTGTCAGGCGTTCAACCAGTACCGCTGTTTCGGTGAACTCGTCAAGGCTGGTCACAGCCTCACCCGGGTAGAGGTCAAAGCCTTCACCTTCGCAACCGTTGCATCCTCGTACCCGAGGGACTTCAACCAGCGGACAACAACCGAAGGAGGCGCCTGCGATTCCATGATCTGTTCAACGACATGGGCGTCCAACTGGTCGACCCAACGGCGGGGTCGCCCCCTACCTGCTGCGTCCCACCGGACGAAGTCTTCTAGCCCTGCGGGCTCGTCAACATCCTCACCAGGCATGTACCCTCCCACCAACTGTTGTCATCCGAGAACCGCAGGGGTTGCAGTTCAAGGTCTTCGACAGTGACCGTGTCTGTGCGGCCGGTGCCTTCCTCGTAGGTGACTTCCGCTGCGGAAACCACCAAGGTTCTCAAAGCATTGTACTCATCGAGCGTGTCGTAGTACGCGGCAGCACCGGCACCGCCAGAGGTTGTGACCATGCCTTGGAGGACCAAGGGGGCGATGATCTCTTCGATGCGTTGCGGTTGCGGGCGGGCGTGAAGGGACCAGCGTTCAAGTATCGGCCCGGTGGTTGTGTCGCTTGCATCTCTGGTCAGCGTGAGTTTGACTTCGTACACTTCGGCGGTTGTTGCCCCGGTGTAAGCCGTTTCGGCCTGCGCTGCGGCGACCGCCAACGCAACCGATGCGTTCGTATCGTCGGTCACGGTAATGGTTACAGCACCCGTGACACCCTGTGTGACGCCGCGGTAGTCGAGGGCATCTTGGTAGTCGCGGGCAGTCGTGTAGTCCGTTGGAGAAGCCAACGTGTTTTGTGCAGCGGTGAACCGGCCAGAGGTGGCTCGCAAAACCTTCTTGGCGACTGTGCCGAAGCTGACGAGTCCAACAGTGACTTCCCCGGTGGCTGCAAGATCGCCGCTTGCATCCTCCCCGTACAGTTCGCCCGACGAGTCGGTGAAGAACAGTTTCGAATCGAACACCTCGAGCGACTGGACGTTGCCGTATGACCCGGAGTCAAACGCCAGGAACTTGGAGTAGGCCGGGACGAGTGTGTCAACGAACTTGACGAGGTCCGCCTTCCAAGTGTTGCCGTTCGTGGTCCCCCAGTAGGCGTATCTGCCTACGATGCGTACCCCATACGCTGCGCCGCCGTCGTCAATGACCGGGCCGAGGGACACACTGAACTGGTCTTGGCCGCTGATGACGCCGAAGCGGACACCTGCGCTTGTGCCAACGACCATGACCTCACCGAATACGTCGATGCTGAAAGGCCCGGTGAAGGTTTCCCCCACGGGAAGAACCGCCGCTGGCACCGGGTAAGTCAACGCCCCGTCGGTGGCGGACACGCTGATGCCGTAAAGGATGCCTTGCCCGTTGTCGTTGTATCCGGCGTAGATAGCGGTCGGTCCACCCTTGATAACTTTGCAGGTGCCGGTGAGGGTCTTGTCGAATGTGAGTACCGTCCCCGAGCTGTTGAGTTCCACGATGCGGCCACCGTCAGCGGACAGCAGCCTGCCGTTGGCGAACTCGATGACATCGCCGGCAAACGATCCAACTGTGGACGCTGTCGTCACGTTAGACACGGTGGCCTTCTTCACCGCCGAACCGATGGTGGCGTAGACGGAAGCCCCGTCGGATGTCCAGTCCTGGATGGTGCCACCCATCGGCGTTGCAGCCGGGGAGTACGAACCAGCGTCCACATCCGGGTCACCGTATTTGAGGTCCGTCCCGTCAGAAAAATAGAAGACTGTGCCGGCGACGACGCGGGCGTACAGGTTCGAGTTTGACCCGGTGGCCTTCTGCTCGATTGCCTTGCACAGGCTGATCTGACCCTCGGTGAATACGTCCACGTTTGCCGACGTATCGAACCGGCGACGGTCAGCGTCTGCTATGTCGTAGTGGCGTTGCCCACTTCCATACGACCAATCGGTTTGCGAACGAATCCACTGGCCTGCCGACGAAAGGGTGTGTTCACCCACATCGGTTGATGTGTCGCGCTGCTCACGCTGCGCGGGGATAGTCCTACGCCGATACCCGGCCGTATCAACCAGGTACTTGCGCCCGTCAACCGCAACGTCGAATCCGCCAGCGACCATGACCGGCTATCGGCCGCTTCGATGCCATGTCGTGGGATACATCTGTGCAAGACGAGCTGCTTCGGATTGGATGCGTTCCTGCCGGCGGAACCTGAGATCCCTCATCGACGCCGAGATAGCCCCGGGGGGTACTTCCTCCGCCCGACGAACAGGAGGCTGCTGGGTAATCGACTCGCGGGCAATCGGACGGAAACTCATAATGGCAAGCGCCGCCCCCATAGGTGGCAAATCGTAAGCTTCAGCATGGAGGCCCACCGCAGACAATGCCGTAGACGAATCCGTCAACGCCGTGAACCCCGTCGTGTACTCCACCCGAACCGTTTGGCCCGCCTCGGGAAGATCCTGCAACACAAGCGCCACCCCCGACGCAAACGCCGAGGTGTCCCGGTTGCGTTTCACCGTGAAGCGTCGCACCTCTGGCTCAGACAAGTCCGACGAGGTGTGAACCCAGGTGACGCGACGCACCGCCAACGCATCCACAGCAAGGTTGTATCCGTCCTTGGTGGAGTTGTAGGTGAACGTCGTGGTCTGCATCTGGTATAGACCGTTGCGTGGGCTGGACAGGTCGTTGAGGTCGTCGTTGACGGCGTCGAGGATCATGTGCCCCGGGTACTGCGGGTTGGAGCGGATGATGTCCGTGGAGGTGTGTGCCGCTGCGGTGGAACCGCCGTAGCCGCGCATCACCGACACCGTTGTTCCGGCAACGGCCGTGACGTACATGAGTTCGGTTCCGATCTCGATAACCGACCCAGTCACAATCGGGCCAGTGTCGAACTCGACAGTCAACTGTGCCGCACCCACAAGGATGTCGCCATTGAGCCGGTTGAGTGGTTCGACAGTGCCGCCGAGAAGCAAATCCCGGGTCTTGTCAATCCATACCTGTGCAGTCACGACGAGTCACCCACGATTTCTACCGCTTCCTTCCTGGTTGCGTCGTCGGTGATGATCTGCCCCGTTTCCACCTCGAACTTTTCGGCTGCCCGAACCTCGAGATCGGCGGCACCCAGCACATTCCCCGGCTGAAGCCCGTCGTCTTTGAGGCGCTTGTACGCCTCCCTGTCCCGCTCGAGGGAGCGTTCCACCTGACGAGGCCGGTTGCCCTTCGGCTGGAATGACACAGACCGGGCCTTCTCCCCGAATGTCAACTCTTTCTTCTCGGTCATGCCGCGATCCTCTCTCCTACTTCCATATCGTACCCGGCGGCAACCAACAGGTCGGATTCCGCATCCGTCAAGTCAGGGCTGTCGTGCCCGCCGTGGATTGTCCTCGTAATAGTAGTTGCATCAGCCGGGTAGTCGGTAGTGACAGTCGCATCGGACACGATCCACACGTTGACCCCACGATCACGGGGTGTGTAGAAACGGGCAAGACGATTCTCCGCCGACAACGGGTTGAACCATGCCTCCCCCTCAGCGAGCCTGTTGCCACCAGGAGTCGTGTTGGTGACTACATGCCGGCCAAGTCGCAACACACCAACATCAGAAGTAGTCGTCACCGGATCCACTAGAACATCGGCTGTTTGACTAACCGTCGGAACTGGTGACGCAGCCACGCCAGCGACAACGCCAGCAGCGACATCAACAACGCTACGAGCGGCCACAGACGGAACCGCCGCCACCCCCGCGACAGTACCTGCCGCGACCGCAACGGTCGATGCAACGGTGGCATCACCGACGGCCCCGACGCCAGCAACCACACTGCCGCTGACAACGGCAGCACCGGCAACTGTTGGCGACAAGACCGCGACAGTAGCAACAAGCGTGGCCGGGGCAGCGATTGCGCCCCCGGAAATAGTCGGCGCTGGGATCCCAGCCGCGGAGGAGAGAACGGCTGGGGCCGCAAGGGCCGACCCGGAAACGACGGGTGCCCCGACCCCCGCCACCCCGGCCACAAGCGCGGCAGACACGGCAACCGTCTGTGACCCCTGGTAGGTGGTCGACGCTTGCCGATAGTCTCTGTCACTTTGATAGTCGAGTGCTGACAACTCAACCCTTCTTCTCGATCAGTTTATGATGCTCCTCATGGACACGGGTCCATACGGTCAACCCGGTCACATCGTTCTGAACAGTGTCGACCTTGCCCTCGAGGCGGTTCAAACCATTGGCGACCATGTTGTGCTGTTCAGTGTTCTCTGAGCGGAGCCGATTCAAAACGACGCCGAACAAGCCGGTCACCAACGCTGCCGCAACAACGCCGAATGCCCCGACCCATTCGGCACCCATTACCCGAACATCTGCTTCCACGTTCTGCGACCGACGATGCCGTCCGCAGGCCCGCACCGAGGGTGCGCGCGTTGCCAAGCAACCACCTTCTTCTTCGTCCCGGGGCCAAAGATGCCATCTATCGGCGTTGCGCCAACAGCAGCTTGAGCCCATTTGACTGCGTAGCCGCGCATCCGGGGGCGACGCAACCGCAACGCCTTCACATAAGGCGGCGGTTTCAACACCGGGATCGCTGCCGGTTCGTCAGGAGATTCACCCTGGCCCGGGTGCATTTGGGAAAGAACCGCGTAGGCGGATTCGCCGGGGCAGTTCGTGGACTTCACATCACGGTGGCCGTGGATCTGGAACCCGGGGGTGATCTTGTTGCTTGAAATCCCGTGGGCGATCAGTTCACGAATCGCGTCGATAGCGGCCTGCGAAATCTGCTGCTTGGTGGTGTCACCAATGACACAGATCGCATACGAGTCTTTGTTGTGGTTGCGGGTTGCCCCGCCACGACTGTCCCAGCCTCGCAGCTCGTACACCCGACCCGATTCGACGCCGACAGCGAACGAGTACGCAATGTCGGACCATCGGCGGGTTTCGACATGGTGCCGCTGGTAGGCCCGTAGTGTTGCTGCTTCGCCTTCTTGGCTGTGGTCTTTGAGTTCGACTGCGCCGTGGTGGATGAAGACGTTGTTGACGGGTGTCAGGTGGCGGGTTGTCCAGCGGGGCGGCTTTGCGCCCCATTCACTCCGCGGGATCGGCAGCATCGGAATCCATGAATCCGGCTGTTAGCCGTTCGATCTCGGCGCGCTGCGCGGCGATGGTGGCCCGCTGGGTGGCGGCTTCCCATTCGAGGCGGCCCCGTTCACTCAGGGCGGCGAGGACTTCTTCGATGGTCACTTCGGTCATGCGGCCTCCTCGTCGGGTGTCCCGTAGACGGGTTCGTCGCGTTCGTATTCCACGATGAGGTGCCCGTCGTCGTCGGCGAGGGAGCCTTCGGGGGACTTCATGTGGTCGTCCTGCCGTTCGGCTATGACCATCCACGAGCACACGGCGTCGGCGGTGTCGGAGGTGATCGTGAGCGTCTTGCCCGACAGGGACCACTCGACGGCGTTGCCCGATGAGGCGACCATCGTCCACGGGTCGCGGCAGAGCGCCTCCCATGTTCCGTCGGTCATGTTGGAGGCGGTGTCGAGGTCGACCGTCGCGGTGCCGCCCGCCAGAGTGACGGTCCCGCGGTAGATGAGATCCGCCTGCGGGCCTTCGATGAACGAATGCCGCAGCCGCCAGTCGCCGCCCCTCGTCGGATGGGGAATGTCGAATGTTCCCGAAGTCTTGGAGAGTACGGCGTCGATGACTACGCGCCCGTCCGCTGTGCAGGTCAGGCGCGTGCTGGGCGTGTTCTGCGCCGCACCCGACGCCCCCGCAGGCCCGCACTGCAACATAAGGTCGCCCGAGATACCCGACCCGGTGCCCAGCCCCGGCCTGATTACCAGATAGCCGCCGGTCTGGTTGGTGCCGGTCGCGTCGCCGCCCTTGACGACGAGGTTCGACCCTTTGCCAGAGGCCGTCGTCACCCCGGCAATGTTGTTCGTCTCATCAGCCGTGGTCGTGCCGAGACTCAGGGTGCCCGCGAACGTCGGAGAAGTATCCCAACCCGACGTACCAGTACCCGTCCCCATAAACACCGCATCAGCAACCGGCGTCGAAGCCCCCGTACCCACCTTCGCCTCCAGGGCCAAAGCAGCACCATGCACATTCACATGAAGTGCGTCATGTTCGAAACCGGACGCGTCCATATCCGTAGTCGAACTGATGTCAGTACGAAGCGTCCCGCCGGCAGTATCCAGACTCGTCGGGAATGAGGTTGCCATCAGTCAGCCTCCTACGGCGTCAAATCCAGCGTCCAAATACCAGACGCGTTCCAGGTAATCGAGAACGTCCCGTTCGCTGACGAATAATCCGCGCCAAAGTTGACGAGACAAATCAGCTTGTCGCCCGACAACGTGTCGTCATAGATGACCGCCGCCCGGGCATTCGAAATCGTGGACGTAGACCACGACGAATCGGCAGCATCGAACTTGATCGTCCCGGACGAACCCGTCAACGTCACCGAAGTCAGCGCCACCCCGCCGGCCGAGTAGGCCGTACCCGAAACCTCGTTGCCAGACAAATCTGCCCACTCGTCATGGGTGTCAAAGTCGGGCGTCGAACTGTTGGTAATCATGGCGCACTTGAACGTGTCCGACGCCGTGTCCACAGCGAGCTGAGTCCCGTCCAGAATGTCTAGAAATGTGGGCACAAAAAGGCCCGAGGCTGTAACAGCCATTACGAATCACCATCCTTGAGTACGCGGAGATCAACGGACTCAGGGGCGACCACCACATCAACCCGGCCGTCCCAATGCTCAGTACGGACCCCACCTGGTTGACCATCGTCGCGCCGCACAGGCGTCGACTTCTTGGTCCCACGACGAGTCAGAATCGCCACAGACGAGTACCGGCCCATCACCGGCTCCTCGGCTTGCGCGGTTTCCGTACCTTGTAGCCCATCATCTCCTCCCGATGAGTCATCGCCCCCCCGGCCCGTCGAAAGCCGAGGGAGCGAAGCTCACGGTGTGGTCACCTTCGGCTAACTGTTGTCCCCGATGGTGGAGGTTGTCTCGATGCGGTACAAAGCCTCACCGCGGAAGACCCCGTAGCCGCACATGGCGTACCAGCCGATGGGCTGGAAGCGCCGCAGGCGATCCGTGACCGGGCCAAACTCGACAGTCGGATCGGGTCCGAACATTGTCGAGTAAGCCTTCGCGATGGCCTGCTGCCCCATGATGAGCGTGCCGTAGGCATCGTTGGTGCTTGAACCACCATCAGCGACGAGCAGGGCTCGAGCAGTGGAGATGAACCGGACACCATCGAAGGTGCCGATCTCGCCGCTGCGGACACCAGGGGCGTCCTGCCGGATCTGGAAAGACCGAAGGTCTGCCGTGCCGGTGGCACCGATGAAATCGTAGATGACATCTGGGTGGGCGAACCCGACGTAGGAGCCGCCGTCCCAAGTGGGGACCGCAGATCCACGCAGAGTGGCAACTGCTTCACGAACCGAGTTGGAAGTGAGGTTGTTGCTGGTGGTCAAAGCCCCACGCTCTGTCTGCCCGACGTACTTGACGTTGGTGGAGTCGGCGTAAGCGATGTCTGCGACGACCTGGTCGAGGCTGTCGGCTGCGTTGTAGCCGATCAGATTCGCGAGGTCTTCGTTGATGTTGAGGAAGGACTGTCCTCGCAGTGCGGCCGTTGTCTCGGTCGCGTTGCCGTACTCGGTCAGGTTCACAGTGACCTGAGAGTCGGCAGCCGCAACGGGAGTTACGTCGCTGGTTTCCGTCAGTGCGGATGTTGCCTGCGCCAGATCGGTGTACTTCGTGAACGTCACGCCCGAACCACGATGCGACTGCCGGGTGGCACGCACGGTGGCATAGTCCTCGTGAAGAGGCTGCTTGCGAAACGCGAAGTACGCCAACTGCTGGAAGGCAACCTGGTCTGAGCTCAGTGAGCTCTTCTGGGTGTATGCCATGAGTTGCTGTTACCTCGAAAGAGTTGAAAGGGTTAGAGAGGTATTCAGCCTTGCACGTTGAACTCGAACCCCTCGGACTTCATCAGAGCCTTCAACTCGTCAGAGTCCGTGGTGGAGGCGATCCGGTCATTGAGTCCGGGGTTCGCCACCGGCTGGCCTTCGAGGCCGGCGTCTGCAACTCGTTGCTGTGCCGCCAGTTCCTCACGGAACTGACCCGGAGCCTGGGTTCCTCCACCGGTTTCATCAATGAAACCGGCTTGTAGAGCCGCTTGCCGGATGGACTCAGCGTCGACCTCGCCCTCGTAGCCCTTCACAAAGTAGGACTGTCGGGCATCGGCCGGGTCGATCCCTGCTTGGCGAAACGCATCGTTGCGTTTCAACCCTTCAAGTTCCGACTCGAGTGCTTCTGCTCTGGCTTCTGCGTCTGACGCTCGGTCCTCGAGGACTCTGCGAAAGTTGCGCTTCGGTTCGCCGTCTTTATCAACGATGTCGGGCTGGTTTGCCTCGGTCATCTATGTCCCTCTCCAGTAGCCGTTTCGCACCCGAGTCTTGGAGGTCGACCGGGCGGTCGGTTGCACCAACAGCTCGCACATGAGATGAACTCATGCGGCCATTCGGCGTCTGAAGACCACGATAGCATGCAAATCACACGCATGTAACGCGGTTGGCTAAATGAACCTAACGTGCGGTTCCGAGGCCCGCGAATCCGGTACGGCCCATTGCGGGACCGCCGGTCTTGGAGAACCCTGCCAGGCGGCGCTGGCGACGCTCTTCCGCTTTGAGGCGGGCCTCTTCGTCCAGTCCGAACTCTGCTTGGACAAGTTCACCGGTCGTCAAGTCTGACGTTTCAGACGCGGTTTCTTCTCCAAGGGTGGAACCGGCTACCGTTCGGAAACCTCCGCGAGCCTGAGTCTCAGTGATCCCCGCGCGTTGAATCTGCTCGGCGGTCTGGCGGGTGATTGGGCCAACCCCGGTTGTCACAGATGCTGCGCCAATCCGGGCGGCACCAAACCGTTCCCGCTCTTCAAAGATTGATGTGGCTCTCTCTGGGTCCAAATAGTAGGCGGTCAAGTCTTGTGCTGTGATCTGATAGTAGTCGCGAAGTTGGTCGAGAACTTCAGGGTTGGTTGCGTCGGCAGCTTCAGCGGCAAGGGCGGCTCGTTGCGAGAACTCTTGCGGCGACACATCGCCTCCGATGAGGGCACCGAAGTCTGAGGCGTCGTCGTAGAAAGTTTCAGGTAGCCCATACATGGACAAGATCCCTGCGTATTGGCGTTCCAGGGCGACGTAGGTTGCTTCGGTGATGGCACGGCCGGCGTCTGCAAGTACCTGCATCGCCGGGAACCTGTCGGCATACGTTTGCGACGTTTGCACGCGTGCCCACACGGCGTCCATGTTGGCGGTGCGTTGCCATGTCCCGATCAGATCAAGGTCGGTGTCGGTGAGTAACCCTTCGAGGCCGTAGGCGGTGAGGGCGTTGTTGATGATCTGGTTGGCTGTTTCAGTCATGGTCAGGCTGCCTTTCCGAACTTCTTGCCGATGTAGTCAGCGAACCGGTAGGCGTCGTTGGTTGCATTCGTTGTCGTCTGCCAGTCTTCAAGGCCGCGGACGTACTGTCCGGTTTCTGCAACAGACATCACGCGGGTGGTGCCGTCGTCGTTCTGTTGCTGCCAGATCGGCTGGAACCTCGGGTCGGTCATAAAGTCGATGCTGGTGGCGTCGATTTCCAGCAGGCGTGCTGCTTCCTGGCGTAGCGGGGCGACGATCTGACGGGTTGAGTAGCCCTGCGAGATGCGTGCCTCCATCGACGGGAACGACGATTGCGCCAACGCTGAGATGTCGTTGCGGATACCCATTTCGGTGGCGTCGCCTAGGTACAGGGCGCGTGCCCATTCGTCTTTGGTGGTGTCGTCTATGAGGTGGTCTACGAAATAGTCGCCGGCTAAAGCGTCGATGATGGCGTAGTTGTCTTCGACTGCTCCGCCGGCTTGGCCGGGTGCCCATTCGGCTTCGAGGAGCATGTTTTGGTTGATCTGGTAGTCGGACCAGTTTTCGACATGGGCGGCGCGGGCCATTTCGCGGACGCGGTCGTCTGCGATTGTGAGGCCCAGGCGGGTTGCGGCACGTTGGAGCATGTCTACTTGGAGGTCGAGGAGGCGTTCGGCTTCTGCCGGGTCGGATGCTTCCAGGAGTTGGTGGTTGCGTTCGTTGGCGTCGAAGTCGTCCCACCAGTCGGTTGCTTTGATGGCTGCTTCAAGGCGTGCGATACCAGTTTCGTTGTCGTACCAGCCTTCTTCGGCGGCTTGGCGCAGGATTGGGCCTAGTTCTTCGTGGTTGAGCCAGCGTGCGCCGTATCCGTAGGCGGCGGCGAGGTTGGCGATGTCTTCGTCGGTGACAATCTCGTCGGGGGGTTCTGTCGAGTCGCCTTCACCCTGGCGAGTCCCCAAGAGTGTCACCCAACCGTCGGCTGAGATTCCCCACCCGGACCCGCCGATGGACACGTTGAACGCTTCCATCGCAGCCCGTGTAAGCGGCCCCATGATTCCGTCGATGGGTCCGGGGTCGAATCCGGCGGCGAGGAGGGCTTCTTGTAGCGCCTCAACTGTGCCCCACGGGCCGTCTACCGGTGTGCCGCCGTCGGGTGTGGTGGTGTCGGGTGTGCCCGTACCGTCGGGTGTGGTGGTGTCGGGTGTGCCCGTACCGTCGGGTGTGGTGGTGTCGGGTGTGCCCGTACCGTCGGGTGTGGTGGTGTCGCCAAAGAAGGCGTTGGCGTTGGTGTCGGCGTCGTCGGTGTCGGGTGTGCCATCACCTGCACTGGTCGATAGGAGTGTCGCCCAACCGTCGGCTGAGATTGCCGACCCGGACCCGCCAATGGACACGTTGAATGCTTCCATCGCAGCCCGTGTAAGCGGCCCCATGATCCCGTCTATGGGTCCGGGGTTGAACCCGGCAGCAGCCAGGGCTTCTTGTAGCGCCTCAACTGTGCCCCACGGGGTGCCCTGCTGAATCTCCAACATTGCAAAGAAGTCATCGACGGCTTCCTGCCCATGTTCCTCGACAGCAGAAGCGATGGCGTCCAACCGCTCAGAAAGCAGTTCGTCCGAATCGACCAGCCCCCGATCTGTTTTGTCGCTGGTGGTGTCGCCAAAGAAGGCGTTGGCGTTGGTGCCGGCGTCGGTGCCGGCGTCGGGTGTGTCGGCGCGGGCCTCAGCCTCTTTGACACGCTCTCGGTCTTCCCGTGACACCTCTTCACCGGCAACCCTGCCTTGGTCAACCAGCCACACCAGCGGGTCAGCATCGAACTCTTCAAAGGAGTCCTGTGCGATAGCAAGAGTGTCCTCAGCAGCCCGCAGATCGGCCACAAGCGCGGCGTCAATCTCGACCGGAGCGACCGGCGGCTCGCCAGGTTGGCTACCCCCCGCGCGGGCAGTGCGATCCGGCGCAACCGGTGGTTCGTATTCGGCGTCAAGGACATCACGCAGTTCACCCAACCGCTTCGCCCCGTCCCCACTCGCCAAAGCAACAGCGGTGCCGGTGTCCATGTCGATACCGAGGTTCTTCGCCCACCGCTTCTCGTCATATCCGGCAGCCACCGCCAAGTCGTAGAGCAGTTCCCGAATCCCGCGGTTTTCTTCCGCTTCAGGCGTCGGCTTCAAGCTCCCCGGTCGGTCCTTGACAACAAGCGTCGCAAGAGTGCCCTCTCGGTCGATCAACTGGTTGATCGTAGTGGCGAGAAAGAAGCGCGCCTGGCCGCGCTTCTCCCCGGCCCTCACTTCTGCTGCTGCTTCGTTGATTGCCCGCTGTGCCCTGCCGAGTTGGTCTTCGGCGCCCGCTATAGCGTCAGTGAACTCCTTGCGGGCATCCGTTTCCAGTTGGCTGACGTTCACAGTTGCCATGTCAGCGTCCCTTCACTATCCGCTCAAAAACGCTCAACGTCTTCTCCATGTCCCGCGCCTTCACCTCGTCACCCGCCACAAACCGGTACGGAGCCTCAAAATCCCGAGCCCCGTAACTCTGCCCCTGGTCCTCAAAGCGGCGACCAATCGCGACGGCAGCCCTGCGTTCCGGTTCAGTGGCCCGCCGGCCCAGCAGACTGCGAGCCATCTGGTCGGCCATCCCCACAATCTGCCCCTCCGTGGCTCGCCTCGGTCCCGGGGCTGGTTCTTCGACAAACAGTGACTTGTCGGCGTCAGGTAACGCCTGCCCCGGGGTCTTGTTCTCCTGCGCGTACCAACTGGTCGCCTTCTCCAACGCGCCGACGGCAGATTGGGGGTGGTCGATCTGATCCGGGGGGTGTGTCCGCGGGTAGAACCCTGCGGTGTAGAGGCGTTCGTGCAGGGCGTGGCGTACTGCCGCTGGCGAGTCGATGTATGACTGGAACACATCGCGGCCAGTCACATCGATGACCGTTATGTCTTCCGCATAGGCTGGCCCTTCCGTAGATCCGTGAGGCTGCGTATAGTCGGGCTTCATGGTTTCTGTATGGGTGACGACAGGCAGGTTGAACAACGCTTCGTAGAACACTGCCGCCAACGGATCTGGAAGCTCCTCCTCGCCCCCGAACATCCCGCTCAGATCATAGCCACCAGCAGCGAGGCCGGCCAGAAGCGCGTCCCAATCCTCCGACCCAGTGCCGTTACTCATGCTGCCATCCTCGCTAACCTCGACGCCTGCAACGCCGTCCGCTGCCTCGTAGGCCATGTCTCAGACTTCAACGGATCAAACTCCAACCATCGCCACAACAAATCCGAAAACGTCGGATTCTCCAACAACTGGTCCATGACCTGTTCCCACACACCCGACAAATCCATGTTACTCGTTGCTTCCAGGGTGACTGCCCCACCAGCAACTCCGCGCCGCAACAACTCGCCAGTGAACAAATCCCGAATCTCGAGATACTCAGCGAGAAGACGCACATCGTCACGACCCGAAAGACGCTCATCGGACACGACGGCACGCATCCCTTCCAACCGGTCGCTCCACTTCGTCAAATCTGGATCCCGAAACGCCGCATACCACAACGGATACTCTTCACCGAGTTTGAGAACCGATACCTGCTTGACCCACAACAAGTCACGGGCCTCCTTCACCCGCAAGTTCGGCAAACCCCGGCGACGCATCTCATTGTAAACAACGTCTGACACCTCACCATATTTCGACCACCCCTCACGTTCCCTGGCACTAACCATAATCTCATCAAGCGACAGCCGTTCACGGCGCTTCTTCCCCGACCCGGGCGAAGTGTCCTCCGCGAGCTGCTTCTCATAAACAGACGAAGAGAACCTTGCGGCACCGCCGCCTTCGATACCGAGAATCAACCCGCCGACCTCCGGGTACCGCCGAACAAGATCAATGTACTTGTTGCGAAGTTCCTCCGATTCCAGCGTCGCCGGCAACCCTTCGTTGTTCTTCGAGAAGCGGGCCGACATCACGAAGAAACCCCCCACTCCTTCTCTGGTCAGTTCCTTGAGAAACTCCTCGTCGGCAGTAACCGGGTTCGCAGATCGCAACTCGCGATGCCGGTCGATCCAAGGCTGGTACGGCGAATGGAACCCGATTGCGGCAGGGGACACAGCCGACGCCATAGCCCGAAGGTACATGAAATGTTGGGCGTCGGTTCTCACCTCGGCAATGAACTCGGCGCGGACGTTGGCGTCGTCAAAGTCGATCTGTTCACGTTCACCATTCTGCATGTCTGCCAAACGGGAAATCATTATCTTCGCTGCCATCGATTCGTAGGACTCGTCCTCTTGCAAGCTTGACGTAATCCGCTTCAACCATGCCGGCTTGAACGACTCATACGCCTGCTCCACAATGTTCGTGCCCTTGATCGGCCCATAAGGCAGAACGAATCTAAGCGCCCCCTCCAACTCTGGCTGTTCAGTCACCAGCATCGACGCCGGAACCTGCGCCATCGGACCAAACCCCGGCAACCCCTGAGTCACCATGTTGAGCGAATCAGCCCGGAACCGGACAATCCCCAGGTCGTTGGCGGCGCCACTGAAGAACCCCGACGACAACAAACTGGTGGCGAACTCGGGGAGGCGGAACTGGTAGAACCGTTCGCCGTCAACCTCGACTGTCTCCATGAACCCGTCGATGTCGATGTCGGCTCGCAGGCCGACACCGAGGCGTGCCACATACGCCGGGTTTTCGATTGCGATACCGGCCCAACGGGAAAGCACCTCCTGCCATGCGTTGTAGAACGGCATCATGTGGCGGAACATGTGGGCAAACTGTGACGATTCTGCAAGGTCGTACAGCAAGTAGCGTGTTTCTTGGAGGGCTTCGCGGCGGGCAGAGTTCTCCATGCCGCGCAGCGCCTCGTCTGACAACTCGTACTGCTGGCCGTGGATACGCAAGTCGGCCGCGTCCAGCGACTTGAGGCGGCGTTCCATGCCGGTTTCGTAGACATGCCGGAAGTACGGGTTGCGTGAAAGCGTGTCGGTTGGCAACGTCCCGAGCCGTTCGAACGCCTTCTCGGTGAAGCCCCGCAACCGATCCAACGGCCCCTTCAACCCCCCCTTCGCTGCGACCATGTCCTGTGCGTGGATCTCCCCAACCAGATACCGCCAATCCTGACCGGCATCTCCCGCTATCGCCTGGACATCAGCAAACCGGACCCTTTCGCCTGCGGCCAAACGCCCACGAATAGTCCTATCGAGAACCATCCGGTCAGCAGCCTCCACCAGCTTCTTCGCCCAATCCTCAACATCGGCAGGGGCAAACACCCCGAACTCGTCAGTCGGGAACCGCTTCGGGGTAGCAGCCACGAACTGGCGACCCTTGTCCGTGTCGGCCCATTCGATGAGCCTGTCGACACGCTCCTGTGGCCCACCAAGCGAATCATCGAACGCTATGCGCCCCGCCTGGTTCGAGGCGTACTGGTCGTTGACGACCCGCTCCCACCCTTCCCCATATCGGGAAACCCTTTCAGAGAACTCGTCTGCTCTGAACTCCAACGGGTTGACTTCCACCCACGACCCGTAGGTGGTTCGAAGCTCGTCGTAGAGGGCGCGTTCTTCGTGGCCGAGGGCGAACGACACCTGACGGTTTGCGCTAACCGACCTCTCCCAAACGACCTGCGGGGCGACAGCGTCACCGAACGCCCCTTGGACTTCATGGGCTCCGATCTGCGACGGTGCCTCACCGTGCGCCGTCAACGAGTCGTCAGCGAGGCGTGCCTGACCGGCACGGCCACCAATCTCGCGAGCCGCCCGCTTCACCTCGAGTTTGCGTGTCAAACGTCTGATAGCACGCCGGTTACGAACGAACGACGCCCCAGCCCCGATGGCTGCACCGGCAGGGCCGGCAAGGAGGGCGCCAACGCCGCCAGCAACAGCGGCACGACGCGACCTCAGCCACGCAGCCGACCCACGATCAACGACACCATCTTTCACAACCTTGCGGGCAAGAACCGCTTCGACATACCGATGCCGATCATTCGCCAAGATCCCATGCATACGAGTCCAGGCACCCATCTTCGCGATCATCCGCAACTGCTCATCGAGAACAACACGAACAGTCCATGCAGGCCGAAGCAACGCACCCGCCTTCCACACCCCCATAGTCCCATTCATCCAAGCACCGGCTGTTTCCAAACCGCTGAACACCCCGTCGGGGATTATCGACGCCCTACGTCCAAGGAACCGGTCGAGGGTTTTGATGTCGACCATCGTGAACGACTGTTCCAACTGTCCGGGCGTCATCGGAACCTGGAACATCTGAATGGACCCGTCGGCCTGCGGCACCGCGACAGTGCTGAGTTGAGCGTCGTAGCGTTGAGCTGTCGACAATGCCCGGTCGGCAGCCGCGCTGGATTCAACAAAGTCCTGCCTAAGTGCCGCCCTGACAGATTCGTCTGCGTCGGGGAAGTGCCGCTTGAGCAGGTCATCGACCATGTTCGCCTGCTCCTCCTGAAAAATGTGGACCCGTTCCCGGCGTTCAGCCCCGGCCCACCGGCCACGGAACCGGGTGATGTCGTCGGGGTGACGACCGGCTTCCTGCATGAGGCGCACAACCTGTTCGCCAGAGTTGGCGTCGCCAGCCCACACAATGTGCTGGGGTCGCATGTCGCGAACCAGCCTCACGGGAGCCATCGACCAATGCGACCGGTACCAGACGGAAGTGTTGACACGGTCGATGATGTTGCGGCGAACAGTGGGACGGATCGCTTCATCGATGCTCTTATACAGGCCCGTAACGTGGGGTTCGTTGATCTCATCGATCATCTCGAGGGGGACATCATCGAGGGCTTGTTGAAAGGTTCTGGCGTTGTGGCCGACCGTTCCGGATGGAACCGCTTCTTCGATCTTGAGGGCTTCTTTGAGGAACCTGGAGTAGCGGGTTGCAATGGCTGGTGATTCTTCAAAGACACGGCGAATGGCGCCCGTATGGCCCATGAAGAACCGCATGACGTTTTCCATCGAGTTGCGTCCCCCGACGTAGCCGCCTTCGCCAAGAACTGCTTGGGCGAGTTCGTAGGCGATGAGGTCGCCGTCGCCGTGGTTGGGGAAATACTTTTCGCGGATTCGGCCGGCGAGTTGTTCGACACCTTCGGATCTGGCCCCGGCAGCAACAGCGGCGGCGGCAACCGGCCCGGAAGGAGGAACAGCAACACCTGTCGGAACACCAACGTCCGACGGGGCGAACGCAGACCCCAACCGCTCCCCGCTGGCGTTGATCGCATCACCAAACTCATCCACCCCATATGAGTGCAACTTCTTGCCCGCGAGCCGATCACCTCTCGGCAAGGGGTCATGCCGCACCGCCCTAACCGGCACAGAATCCAACCCCAACTCCCGGGCCGCTGCTAGGCGATGATTCCCCTCGCCCAACCAGACCGCACCCGATTCAGGGTTGTATTCCAACATGAGGGGTTCTTGAATACCCTCTTCCCTTATCGACTCAACAAGATCGTCAACTCTGGCTCGATGGCTTCCAGCAGCACCGCCTGTAACCTCACCAGCGAGAACCCCCGGGTTGCCCTGCATGTCATCAAAGAACTCGATGGGTACAGATTCAGTGAGATCCCCCCACTGCTTGCTTGAGAAAGCCGGGTGGACTCGGGCTGCTCCGGGGCCACCCCAACCGGCAGCGCCGGCAGCAGGAGCAGCAGCAGGGGCAGCGGGGGCATCCCGGCTGAAACGCCGCCAAATCTCCCCGTAGATCCGGTTCCTATCCCAATCTGTGGGGTCACCACCACCCCCCCGAAACTCAAGCATCTCCTCATGCTCAAGCAAACCACTATACCATCCCGCCAACTCCTCATCAGACAAACGAGCCATCTCCTCTCGGCTTCTGACGAGTCGTGCTGACCTTTCTGCTGCATCGTCCGCTGTCCCAGTACTGATTACACGAAACTGCTCTTTCGGGATTCGTACTTCACTAAGCGGATCGTGAGGCACGGGGAAGTTGACAGCCAGTTCTTCCCCAGACTCCCGAACCAATAGCAACTCGTCAAATACCGGGGCCGCTTCGTCAATCTCAAAGATCAAGCCATCCATCCTGGCCCCACCTCCAGCTGGAACCCGGGTCGAATAATCCCAAGCCGTATCTAAGGAGTCAGTAAACGAAACAGACGAAGTTCTGCCTTCAAAGTTGGAGGCTGCACGCAAAACAAGTTCACCCGTTTCCGGGTCTATGTAGTTTCCAAGATCAGCATTACGGGCACCGTGATATACGACGGTCCCAAATATCGGTTCTGGCGCCCCACTCGGCTTTGTAGTGGCTGGCCGGAAGCCTTCCTCTGTTCTCAGGTTCCTGACTGCGTCGTCAGAGGCGCCCTCAAAATAAGCGATTGGATGAGCGAGATCATCAGACAGGTCTATGGCGCTCACGATTGGCGCTGTCGGCGTGCCATAACGATCCGGGTGTTCTAGAAACTGGGCATACAAGGCCCGACCTTCATCGTCTGATGTGAAATAATACGACGGATACTCTTTGCTCAGATTGTCAAGAGCTTCGATCAGAGGTTTCGCGGCGCCGGCAGCAGCAGCAGCGGCGTCGTCAACCATCCGAGCAGCGTCGTCAGCCATCCGAAAGGCGCGGGACATGGAGACAACGTTGGTAGCGTCGGCAGCCATCCGTGCGGCGTCGTCAGCCATCCGTGCAGCGGCGCTACCGGGGCCAACCAGGTTCTCCACATCGTCTGCGAACCGGCCAAACCCGCCACCCTCATTGAAATACTGGACGACACGGGCACCTTCCCGGTAGGCACGCCCTGCCAAAGCAACCTTGGTGCCAAGGAACGTCGGATCGAGATAAATGCGTGCCCCGAAATCGAGGATGCCGGAAACGGTGCTGAACCAGCGGGTGCCTTCGACACCGATTCGCCACTCGTCATCAAGAATGTTGTTGTTCTCCGACGATGCGAACATGAGCGTGAACGCCTGCCCGGGGGACCGTGTTTGCGCTATCCCGTAGGCTTCGCTCCACAAATCCCGGTCGAAGAAACCCAACAGGTCATCGCCGCGACCCCTCGCTTCGAGCAGCGAACCAGCCGTGAACGCTGTCG
>Ga0209434_1000307_pt1 | contig 25003 bp, 14 predicted proteins | sample ETNvirnome_2_300_FD_184068 | JGI IMG/M metagenome (GOLD analysis project Ga0209434, IMG submission 184068) | Marine viral communities from the Pacific Ocean - ETNP_2_300 (SPAdes) (version 2) | ecosystem: Environmental > Aquatic > Marine > Oceanic | place: Pacific Ocean | collected 2013-06-22
CCCAACTCAATTCAGCGGCAGCATGGACGAAGTATCTATTTGGCAATTAACAATGAGCGCCGGCGAGATTAGTGAATTATACGCAACCGGCTCTATTATAAACTTGTTTAAGCACTCTCTTTATCTTTCCGACAGTTCTAACCTTTATTCATGGTGGCGCATGGGCGATGATGCTAACGATGCTATCGATGGAACGGGCGGGTATGAGTTAGGAGTGAATTCAATTGTAGATCAGACCACGCGCGCCAATGGCAACCCACGAAGTGCAATGACTACTACTTTTGATACTAACGTGGTAACAGGCTCAGGCGTTGCCGCTGGGGCAGTCGCTTGGGATGCCGGTGCAAACACTAATACGACCGCTGTTAATCTTGTTGCTGCAGTTAATAGTCAGAGCTTTAATATAACAGCATCGGGTCCAGAAGGCGCCGCCGAAACAATAACCCTTTCAAATACACAATATGGTATCCCCACTTCCACCAAGAGAAGTGCAAGAGGAAGTCTTGGAAACGTGGCCATGGCCAAGGATGGCTCAAGCATTACGGTTGATGGAATGAAAGATGGAACAGATCCAAAAATTATAAACTTTAATGCTCCTCGTGCCACTTATTATCGCGAAGAATTAGCCAAAAGACCAGTCAACATTCGTAATATTAAAATGACGACAGGTTCGACGATCATTGGAAACTATGAACATAACTACGAAGTTGTTAGCACGGTTGGGGCTTTCGCTAATCCGCGAGATTTCATCGAAAATCAGCCCACGCTGCCTTCTGTAATCACTACTAAAACCAATTTAAATCGCGGCGGAGCCAATCATTTTACAGGGAGAACTGGACAAGCAGTATTAAACTATTTAACGCTTAATCGAGCATCTGGGAGTCATTACGATTTTGAGCTTGATTATGGAATAACAGATAACAGCGGCTCTTACGCCAATAAGTCGGTCATCATTACACGATTCAATGCCCCTGGATCCCGGGAAACTATGGCGAGAGGATACCAAGACTTCAAGTCTTCCGAATTCTCAGTATACAACGCCGCCCCCTATAGAAACTTAAGCGTTTTAAATGCAGGTCAATCAAATGAGGCCGCGGCCCAAACTAAAGTGGAGGGTTTTGGCTATATTGTAAACGATCTCCATAACAGACCTTTTGGTTTAAACCAACATTTAACACGCCATACTGAACGATTCGGTCGAGATACAATGGCAGTGACCGGTACAACTTTCGCTACAGACGGCCCAGGCGCCTCTTATGATCAATTGCCCGGATTTCACAAAGTACATCGAAACGTTAAGAGAAGGCTTGCGATTGCGTCTGACGGCACGTATATAACAGCTAGCGTTTTTGATAACTGGCATGTTAGGCATCAAATTCCTCGATCAGATATGCAATATACATGGATTAGTGCATCTCTGCGAAGCAACAAAGGTCACTTTGGTTACTTGCCTGCCAGTTACGAAGTAAGCACTTCGGCAGGATATACCCAACCTTATAGTTTTGTGAGTGCTAGCCAGATAGGAACAACACGCGTCGGCGTATGGGGCTTTTTCTTTGGCACAACCGATCAGATTCCGACGCTGTCGAGCCCAGCCAATTTTGTGCCAACTGATTTTGTAGGTATTAATTTTAATATTTATGAGCCCACCACAATTGCCGAAAACTTAGTTGGCTATCCAGTGAATACACCGCTATTTTTTGGAGGAGCGCACGACCCTACAACTCAATATATTAATCGCACAGTTATTTATAACCGAATTTATCCGCTTTTTAGTACTGATGGTAAAGCTTCCGCCGGCGCATTTAATGCATTAATGCTTCATCGCAATGGTCCTTACGGATGGCCAATCTTTAAGCAGATTGATTATAACAACCCCCTCACTCGCTATGAACGTCGTAATAATCAGATTTCGATCTTAACCCCCGGTGCCGGCACTTCCGGTACCGATTTCAAAACTTTCGACTTAAGTCCGGTTTCAATGCGCGCCCACCCTGGCAAGATCAACTTTGACAATAATTCTCAGGATATGACGATTGTAGCTAGCCACAACAACGCGAGAATCTTTTTTAAGGAAGCTGAACTTAACGATCTTGTGAACATTAACTATTCTGATATTGTAACTCCCTTTGAGCAAATGCTTGATGTCACTACTATGGGAGATAACTATAGTACCAATTGGATTATGTATAGTCAGCAACTCTTTCCATCAGAGAGAAATGAGTTTGAAAGTTATGTCACCAAGAGAACTGGATATAACAATAGATTCTGGCGCCCAATACAAGCGCTGCGCATCGAACAGGCTCTAGGCAATACGATTCCTCCGTTGAAAAGCTCAAATGGAACCCTTACTCCTAATTCGTGGGGATGTCCTTGGCTCACACCGCTACCTTCACAACGTGGCGCAGCCGGGAACGTCAACGGTCATTGGATCCAGCTTACACAATCATCATGGCCATTGGATCCTCTTAAAGATTTTCTTACACGACCCCAGGCGCGCCGGTATCCGCGCCTTGGATCCGATACCCCTGATTCTTATTCTACGAGTGGCATCAGATTTAGAAATTCAGGTTCCGGAGAGCTTCAGAATCAATATATTATGCCCGCATCGAAACCATCTTATTTAAAAGGTGTGCTTGGTGTTGGAGATTATGGTTCCCCCGGCGCCTTATATTCTCGTAAGCAAACTTTAGGCTCTGTTAAATCTATTGTGAGCCCGAACGGAATTGATTTTCCTGCTACTGGAACATTATCTTCTGCACTTGACCCTCGCGAGCAAATTGATACTTTCGCAGGAGAAGCTGTTTGGGATTGTCCTACTTACGCCGGCATCAACATTCAAACTGGAAGCACCTTTACTTTCCGATCTCAAAGTTCCGATCCTTGGTTTAGCGATTATGAGACGTTCCAATACGATTTGAAGTTAGCAGCGAAAGATTATTCTATTATACCGGAATTCCGAATTAGCGAACACATTGCCGATTTTAAGAAATATGGATTATTTGGCGCACACAATAGCGATATTTTCGAAATTCCAGGTACTGGTATTAATAGTGCGAAGAGCAGCAGCTTCTACCGCGATTATTCTAATTCTGAATTTATGAAAGGATTTTTAAAGATTAATGAACTCGCCGGCCTTTTACCACGCGAGATAGAGATCGAAGTTGAAGCATGCTGTAGGTTTAATTCCTATAAAGGATTTTATCCTGCGCAACGATCACTCGACCTTGTATCCCAATGGTCTAGTTCGTATGCGGACGGCATTACTATAACTGTTGCGGCAGCCCCCACCGCCGCAACCGCGTATATTGGTTCTGGAAGTCACGGGCAGCAACTGCTCAATGACATGGGATTATGTATTAGACCAGTAATTGCGCCTCTTTTTGCTCCTGGTATTCTTTATAACTCTATTAAATCCGGGATGGCAGTCGATTATCCTGTTGTGACGGATAGCACTAAGATGCTGAAGTGGCCGTTTTTCTCTGCGTCTATCGACACCGCGTTGAACGAGATTGGAGGACCAGAGAAGCGAGATACGTATGCATTAACGATTAATCCAAATGAGTTAAAAGCGTCGGCAAATGACCCCACAGGTTATGATGGAAAATCCTTCTTTGACAAAAGATTGCCGTTTGAAACTATGATTAAGCCTGAAAATCAGATAAATGGCATGCAATTTATTGATATGGAATCTAATATTTCCTGTTCGCTGTGGACAACCGCTTCATTCTATGGAATAGCCACCGATGATAACTATACTTTAATGGCTAGTAACTATTTTGCCGAGATTGGCAATTTCTTCCTTAAGGGTTCTGAGTATACCAAGCTAGAATCAGATGTTATTGCTGATAAACTTAAATTTGAGAGCGGCAGCGTATACGCCGCGCGCGTCAAACTTAAGAGGTCTTCCACAGGACCCCGCACCTATCAAAATGAAAAAGACTCTAATGGAAAGACTTTCGGCAATAATGAACTTGACTCTTATTGGCGCTTGTTCGGCGCCGCCGGCCGGGAGGTCGATGATCAGCCATATCCTTCTGGCGCTTATTTCCCTGTACCTCAAGATCCACGATTTACAGATGACTTTAAAGAAAGTTTCACCCTTTATAGCCGACCAACCGCCTTTGGACCACCTATATCGGCATTACGCCAAACAGGCTCAGATGCCGGCGCCCCCACGGGGAGCACCGTCGCTGAGTTGCAAGCCGCCATAAACGAACAGACGGACCGTGCACCTATGGACTCTTTTAATGGGTCGAACTGCGCATTTACTCCTCCTTACTATGATGGAGAATCGTGGGCAGATATTGTTTTCCGACCCGATTCTACCAAAGAATACAATGTACAAGACATTCTAGCTGAGTCCAATGTCCGCTATTGGCGATTCGATGCCGGCGGTGCGTATGGCTCCGACAGACTCACTTTCACGGGTTCTATTTCTGGCGCCTATATTGGAGCCAGCCGCGGCATTTATGATGGAGAAAATATCAATCGTAATGCGATGCAGATATCAGCTAGCATTAATTTGTTCGGATTTGAACAAGTACCATTTACTGAAAGAGACGCTTTCGGAAACGTGGCAACCACCCGCGACACCACTACAGGAACTCGATGGGTTCTTCAGCCTAAATTTGAAACACCACACTTAAACTTTAATGATGCTTACAGCCAAGCACAAATGCCTATTTATGGTTCGGCTTCTGTACCAATTGGTATTTGGCATCAATTTGGCAAAACCCCCACTGATCCCAGTACTGGCATCTTTCTAGAAATTGATGATATACCAGAACAATGGCAAAAATATCACTATGATATGTTTCTAGACAATAGTATCTACAACGATAACAATGCCGCTAATTTCACAGCCGGCACAACTCCCTTTAAATCATTGGCTGATGTCTTTGGGTTTAAGTCCAATAGTAAATCTAAACGTCTAGGAGAATTGGCCGATTCGCAAACACTTAGAGAAGCTATTGTAGCTATCCCATACTATATTGAACAAGTTCCCGGCGATTATAATTTAACTACTGAGAAGCCTGCCCGCATCCAGTATAATAAAAAATTCATCAGCATTCCCAAGGAAAGGATACAAGCTGCAGCCGAAGATCAAGTAGGTTCTATAGTAGGAAATTCATCGTTAACGACTGGACCTTCGATTAGAAAGCTCTTACAGAAGATGGATCGCTACGTCCTTCCTCCGCAATTTGATTTTAAATCTAATAAAAACATCGATCCTATTGCTATGTATATTATAGAATTTGAGTACAAACTAGACAAAGACGATTTGTCCTATATCTGGCAAAATATGGCACCGAGAGACTATAAGAAGCTCACATTCCAGAAATCATCTGTAGCCCACGAACTGATGGACACAGAATTATTATCGGGACACAATATTCTTGAGAGCGAAAATTTACGCTGGATGGTGTTTAAGGTTAAACAAAAGTCACAAGCTTTTTACGACGATTCTGTGGTCGCCCAAGTTGGGCAGACAACTAGAGATGCCTTTATCCAGAAACGCCGCAGAACCGAGCAAGGCTATAGCCTAAATTATAACTGGCCTTATGACTATGTATCTTTTGTTGAGATGGTTAAAGTAAACGCCAAGGTGCTTTATGGCGGCCGCAGCACCGGTGTTCAAGGAGAACGAGTGCCTGCTGGTCAGAACGAACGCATCCCCGTCCTAGAGTCCCCACTATCAGTTAGAAGCACAGCCCCCCTTCCCACAGCGGCACGGATAAATGAACGAGTAGCTGAAAGAGTACGCGCCCTTCCACAAGCTGCACGCCGCACCGCCGCCCGGCAAGCCGCGCGCCGCACGCCGACTCTTCCGTTAGCCAGCCCGCAGACCCGAACAACCGCTCGTCGACAGAACAGAGGCGCCTCTAACGCCACCGCCACGCGCAGAGCGACTAATCCGACTCGCACGCGAAGAACCCGACGAGGCAGAGGCGGCGGTGGCAATCGCGGCGGGGGCAACAAAGGCGGCGGAGGTAGAGGTTATTAACTATGGCTAAATTTTTAAATAAAAAAGAACAAGTTATTGATTTTAAGCTGACTGATTATGGTCATTATTTATTATCGATTGGCAAAATGAAGCCTGTCTATTATGCGTTCTTCGATGATAATATTTTATATGACGGAGAATATGCTGGAATTACCGGAAGTCAAAATAGCATCCATGAAAGAATTAAAGACAACACTCCGTATTTGGAAGGTCTTACTCATTTTACAAATATTGATGCTGAAATTCTGAAAGTATCCGAAGGTACTACAGACGGCACCGGTGTGCCGGTTCTTACGGATGACCAGGGGCGTCAGTCTAAGTTTTATTTTGCATCGGATCTTACCGCTATAATGCGCGAACCAAAAGTAGAAAACTTAAAAGCTTCTTCGATGATTGGAAATGCTGCTTTGGACGGAGACAAACAAAAAGCTCCCGCTTGGAAAGTTGTCTCACTCCAAGGGCAGATTTTTGCTTCCTCCCAAGTGGATTGGAAAAATGATATTCGGGTCCCACAATTAGATATTCAATTAAATTACGTTAAAAAAATCGCTAGTTCGGAAATCGACGCGAACCCCACGGATATACGCGACTTGATGGACAGTGTTGGAGGATTTGTTGATAATAAAATGATCACATTAGAAATGGATAATTTGATGATTTATGCTGAAGAAGTAAATACTGAATTGTTCACTGAAAATTTCGATATCGAAGTGTTTAAGATTATGCCCGGCAACTATGGCTGCAGCGGATCTCTCGACACTGAAGGAAAGTGTGTACCGTTTGAAAACCCTCTACCGGCCGGTACCACCTCTGGTGAGGGAGGGATATATACGGGTTCGTATGCCGAGGGTTTCGATAGAAAATATTTTGAGAAAAAAGCTTCACAAATAGTTAATAATATGATGATCTCTCCCACACCTATAGAAAATATAGGTCAAGCATTAACTACGGGAAGTGTAGAGTATTATTTTGATGTTAAAAGAGATAGTGAAATAGATGCAACAACTGCATGCAAGAGTGCAGAAATATTTAATAGATCCTCTTATTATGTTGATCTTGACTTTGATTGCGATATGGAAGATGAAGATTTCAATGTACTAGATATTTATGGCAGAGTAACGGAGTCAGAGATATGCCCGACTTAAACATTAAAGGAAACACACTAGATAATTTTGGTAAGCATTTGCCTACTCCTGTTATTGAATACGTGGGTATTCGCGCCGACAAGTTGGAAGTTCAAGTTTCTTTGTATTTTGATTTTACGGATCTTGGAAAAGATACAGCTACATTTTTAGAATACTTTACCGATCCAACAAAAGCTCCTTTGTACGTAACTGTTGCTTATGTAATTGGCGACACTTATGCACAAGCAATCATCGACAAGACCCAGACTGATATTTTTAAAGAATTATATAGCGGTCACCCGGGCGGAGCAAATTTCCGTCTCAATGACGGATCTCAAGGTAATTCGACTCACTCGAATTTTAAGATGGTGTTGTTCGACGCGGACCCGGCGGCGGGAGACTGGATCATTTCGGATCAAAACTTTTATACTGATGAGGATAAAAAAATAGTACAGTACACCGCCACTCTCACATTAAATTTTGAAGTTGGAAACAAAAACTTTGATATCAACACTCTAGACGACAATATCTTTTTTGCCCCTACAACGGGCCCCGATAATAGTCTGGCTGATGAGTTCGGCGGTTCTCTCACTGTCTTTGCTTTTTCTTCTTGGTATGATACATCTTCGCCCGAGCTATTTGGCTACTACGCCGGCTCAAGCCAGCAGCCTTTTCCTGTTAAAAGAATTACTGTAAGCGATGACTATAGGGACATGCAGACCTCCTATATAGATTTAATGCCGCCTCTCGCTCGCCAGCAAGTATCTGATATTTCTTATCAAAAGGTTTTTAAAGATGGAAACGCCTACACGGATCCCGAAGTTCTTTTTGCGGACGCAGCCGGCATAGTTTATAATCATACCCCGATCTTATCTATTAATGGAAAATATTATAAACAAGACGGCTACACGCTTGAACAAATAGTAGAAGATTTTAGTAGTCTTATATCGGCCGCGGCCATCTTAGACGAGCCTACCACCCAATTAGAATCGATTTTAAATGATTTAGCATCGACGCTCGAAATCTATGGGGAATCTAGCGAACTTTTAATTCGCCTTAACTTGATTCGCATAGCTTTCCCGGAAAAATCGACTGCTACTGAGGTAGGAAGATTTTATGAATTGGTTAAAACTCGGTTCTTTAATGCTGCGCAGGGAGTGGCTAGCGGCACTCAAGTCTTTGAGCAACTAGTCCACACATCTAAAGTTCGCGATCTTCGAGCCTTTTTGGAAGGCACTTATAGCCCCTCTTTTCAAGAAGAGGTCCCGGTTATATATGGTCGCAATAGGGGCTTCGAAGAGGGCTTGGTTACCTCTTTAAAGCTATGGGAATATGGAGCGGATGGCATAGCCGACCCATACGTCTTAATTAGAAATGGGTTTTGGTTTTTTGATCCGGATGCCGCAGTAAAAAATTATTCCCTCATAGGCCGCATATTTAATATAGAAGCACTCAAAGCTAAGTTCGGAATGGACATAATTACGCGCGACTTTTTGGTTACCGAAGCCCGAACCAGAAAGTGGACATTCACCGGTCCCGGATGGTTCTCCAGTGGTGTTGGTCGTAAGAGTTTAGAAGAGTGGATATCCGAAAATCCCGATGGAACTAAAATCTCGGACGACGATCTTAAATGGGTAGCTGATATCAAGAGTCGCATTGAATATGTGGATGACCCTTACTCAGGCGCCTCTAAGTATACTCCGCGAACAACTGCAACAGGTCTTGAAGTGGGTACTGATCCAAATACAAGCGAACAAACGACCCTAAAAGATGTTTCTATGAAATCCGGTGAGAATACGACTGAAACTTATCTCTCTTATCTTTTTTTAAGGGGCGTCGACGCCCTCGCCGATAGCGAATTAGACAGTTCCTACGGCTTAATGACTTTTCAATTTCAAGATGTTGAATCGAAATGGAGTGAGAGTAGTAATCGACAAAGTGATGAAGATACACTCTATTCTTTCGAGGTCGATGTGGAAGACTCCTCGAAGGCAACGATACAGGCGCTGACAGCCTCGTTTATAGATATATTCAATAACGAACTCCAAACTTATTACGATTTCGCTAACGAAAATTGTAGCTATAATAATGCAGACGGAAAGTTTAATTCTTTTTTTACAGAAGGCGTGATGAATAATTATAGTAATTTGGATAAAACAGACACACCTTGGGTTCAAGCTGCAGCAACTTTTATTGCCTTTCGAGATCTGACAACTCATGCATACAACGGATCCGAGGAAGAAATGGCAAAGGCCGGCCAAGCCATCGTAGGAAAAATTAATCCTGTTAACGGAAATCTCGAAGATTTAACAACGTTTTACAATAATTATAAGGCGTTTGCTGATCTTTATCTCCCAGGCGGAGATATATACGAGATAGTCGACGCCGCTCCCGAAACGATCCTAATTCAATTCGGACAAGAAGGCGCCTCTTTCGGGGATGGAGAAGTGGTGCAATATTTCCCTCTTCCAAATCCAGTGGTAATTACCACAGATGCATTGCCAGAGTTCAGCAACGAGTGCAACACGATATGTCCGGCGCCCAATTCGGTCGGACAATATTTTATATTGGAAGAGTCTACCTGTGTGTGCATCCCAGATCCGGATCCCCCCGTCACTCGCCATAAGATTGGGTGGAACGAAGATGGCTACAAGCGCGTAGGCAATCGCACCGAGAGATTATCGGATTTTATAGAACGTATGAAAGGGATATATGAAGATATACTTGATGGTTGTGAGACCTGCCCGGGCGGGCGATCTGGCCAGAAAGCCCACCGGTCGCTAGAGTGGGAGCAGGTCTGGGTCGCCACCTCGGATTATGCTATGGAAAAAAATTGGGGCGACTATAGGGAAGACGTCCGATCCGAGATGGCCGCCGGTGTTGAAGATGAAGCGTATAAAGACGCTGTGTATAAGTGGTGCAAATGGGCTTGGCAAAATTGTGATCTCGCTACTGAAGGCCGCCACGCAACCGGCGTTAATTGGAAACACTATATAAAAAACGTATGGGGTTATGGCTGGAAGAACAAGGACGAATAAAAAATGCCTAAAATGTTACAAATTAGTTCAAAGATGCGAGGAAAGATAACTGTTAACGGCAAAATACGTCGCAAGAACGATAAGGCTACCCAAATTGAAATGGCAAATGATGCTTTCGCCAATTCGGGCGCCCTTGTGCCCGGAGTAAAAAATAACGGTAGTGTTGCAAAGATGTCTCAAAATGTTTTAACCGCCATTGGCTGTAGTATCGAGACTACAACAGATAGAGATTTTTCTCTGCTGTCTCAACAAACTGATACCGAAGTCATTCAAAATCCGAACATTATTGATGAGACCAAATGGGCCGAATTAAAAAATAAAAAGATCACGGCGTTAGATAAATTTCCAAGTGTAGATGATAACTTCTTTAAACCTGATTATCCTATCTCTATAACAGCCAAAGATCAATGGCTCTCCCCTCCTCAAGCGAAAGAAGTGGTAAAAAATTCTAGCAACATTGTTAAAGATATTTTAAGGATTAATCTGGATACTTCTTATAAAAGAACATTGCCTCAATTTAAGTAAAGGATGGTGGACGTTGCCAACAAAATTTGAATATATAAAGGGCGGCGCCATAACTGAAATACCGTGGTTCCCCGCTGATCCTTTACTACTAAATAACTGGAAAGCAGAAGTTATTGATTTAATTGAAAACAGCCCATATGATTTTTGGATTTGCGGAGGAGCACTGGAAGAATGGTTTTCTTGGGATGTAGATATAGTACTGACCGGGCCACTTCAAGATTCAGGCGCTCTTAAAGATCTTTTAGATCGCACAACACAAATAGGATTTAATCATCGACAATTAATTGATCTATATTGGTGCGATGATTATAGAAAAAATCTAGAGGGCGCCCCCTGCAACACAAAGGCGTATTTAGGAAGCTGTGATACCTATTTAGAAACAGGAAACTGCACTCTAGAGGAATGTATGATACAAAAGAGTATAGAAGTTATTTTAGCAACATCAGCTATTATAAAAAATGGCCGTCAAGTGTGGAGTGCCCCCGCCAATTCCATTGATGTAGGACATTCATTGTGCAAATATCAAGCGCGCTCTCCGTCTGTCAAACAGATAAAAAGAATTGAAAGTGGAACTATTTATAAAGGTACCCCGTGTCGTATTACACGAAATTTAGATTTTAGAGATATAATTCAATGGTCACATCAATAAGCAAGGAGATACTCGATGCCTAACGACAACAATGGAGATGACTGGACAGGCGACGTCGGACTGGGAGGCGACGGCGACGGTAAAACAATCAACCGCGGAGCCGGCCGTCACCCCGGACCGGGGGAATACCGGGAGATGGACCCAACCGACGCGGGCCCGGGCCCCCAGACTGTGGAAGAAACAGGTAGATATGACCGCCCATTCGATCCAGCCCGCACCGGCTTTGTGGGCTCCTCGGGCGAGTCCACCTTTTATGAGGGTGATCCGAGTACATACGGAACCCTTTATTTTTTGAAAGATTTTGGAAATGATTTACAAAACAGCAATCTTACTATTCATTGGATGTCTAGTGATCTGTATAGCATGACATATATAAAAAGGACTTCGGGATCATATGACGACCCCGCGACTTATATAAGCCCGAGTCCAAGCCCGAGTCCAAGCCCGAGTCCAAACCCAACCGACGATCCTGATAAGGTTGCTGGGCTGGTAGAAGTGGCTGTGGCCAATACTCAGGTTATTGCTGATTATTTGTTGTGGTCGGAAGTAGCCCATCCTGGTTTAATAATAGGATTAAATCGCGTATATACCGCCGGCGCCGAAGCAGTTTGGGAAGCCTCCGCGATAGAGGAAGAAGGCATCGTATATGGAATAATGTCTTTGAGAAGTCCACCCATGGGTGGTCCTGGATTTTACCAGCATGCGGCCACCGGCGAAACCCTGCAGGGCAAACAAGAGGCCTCCGAACCCTTTGATATGACCGACTATCAGAGCAACCAAGGAAGCCTAGACTGGATTTCGGACGGCTCAACTGAGTGGTTGGAGAGCTATATAGATTATAATAATATGTCGCCTTATGAGTTGCCCTATTTGTCTTACAAGTTTGGCTATGGCGAACCCGACGAGCAGACATTCTCGTTCCAGTTAGCGTTCGCTGGACTTTTTGAGTTGATTAACCGGCTATCAGAAAAAATTGTAGCAGATGAAATTCCCAATCAAATTATCAATAACGTTATTGATTATGGGACCATTAAAAAAAGCCAACTGAGTACCTTCGAGACTACCGAGGCTTTGCAACGCGGCATTGAGCCAACTACTTACACACCGGATCCTGGACCCTCCTAATGCCTATTTTAACAAAAGAAATCGATCTTATTGATGCTAATGCCTTCTCCGGTTCTATGGAACCCCTACGCAATGAATTAGGAATTTATTGGGAAACGGAGACAAGCACTGATGGGTCCGTTGTTACTACTTTTAAAAACGGATTAGAAGACGCCGCCCTGGGCGGTGGTGCCGCACAGATCTTATCATTAGACAAGATCACCTCGCACTCAGAACGATTGCGTTACGTAGAGTTACAGCCCGCATTCCAGGTGACAGCTTCCACTGACAAAATTGTTCCTAATTTTAAAATTCCCGGTCGATTCTATGGCAATGAAGTCAAAATTCGAAGCGATAGTGAGTGGAAGGCCTATCTTTTAGGTGGCACTTATGGAGAAAAAACTTATCCTGGAATTTATTCTACGGAGGTGTTTGACGATTATGGCACCTCTTATGGGTTGCCTTATAGCTTGGCCGAATTTAATTCCTTATATGGGCTAACTGGTTACGGCTATCAGTCATCTTCTATTGTTTATCATTATAATCAACATTTACCCAAATTTGAGTCCTGGGCTGCGACTACTAGCACAATCTTGCTACCTAATACAGCCCAAATGGGACTGCTGAGCGAAACAAGCGCCAGTATTTTTCCTATAAGCGAAGTTATTACACGCGATGGAGAATATCCGGAGAGCTTAGAGACAATCTTACAAACGTCACCCACCAGTGTACTACCGCACACTTATTATACTGTTGATACTGCTACTAATCAATATGTCGATGTGACGAAGAACTTGCGGGACTATTTGGAAGCACTTCCCTTTTATCCTTTGAGCGATAAAACTGTCAGTACTATAAGCATTGGAAGCAACAATCTACTTTATAACAAAGATTCAAGCAATCTGATTTTTGATAATATAGCTAGCGGAGACGCAAGGGCTGTTTTAGGGAATTACCCGATGTATACCTCTATAGATTTTTATAGACCTGATGCTGAAGGCACCTCCTTTCGAGATGTTTTTAATGAAGCCGATTTTTCTTCCGAGTTATTAAGTCTGTTAGCTGCTGTATTTGAGAGGAATAGCACTGAAAAAACTTATGTAACGAAAGTTAAGCAAGACACCATATCGAACAAAGAGCTTAATGAAACAGAAACGGTGAGTTCAACCACCATTCGGGTCTTGGATGCAGTTGATGCCTTAGCTAGCGGATATGCTTTAATGGGCGAGATTGCACCACTAAATGTTAGAAGCCTTCTTGTGCCAGGGTTGGATGCTGCTAGCCCCGGCGGTGATCAATTTGCCGAAGGGGCCCTTAGCTTGGACCCCTTATCGAATAGCACGCGCTTTTTAAATTCTTACACTACCCTCACAACGTTAACACGGCTATTATCATTACTTGATAGTGAATATACAGCCGGAGACATTGCTGCAGATTTAAACCATTTCGAGATTAGCGTAACAGGCAAAAATGGAATGTACGCACTTCTACAAAAAGCCGGCGCCCCCAATTATAAAGAGACAATAGCCTATAGACTTGAAAAGACAGATGCCCTCGGCAATGTTCAAAATGTGTGGTTCTACAATGATCCTCCGACAGATAACGAGGGGAACTTAACGAGACCGCTATTCCAATATTGGGACTCACAAGTAAAGTATGGAGAGACCTATACATATAATATTTATGCGTATGTGATGATCACAGGAATGAAATACCGAATGGCAGACTTGCGAATTGGAAAGAACATCGGCACTGGTAGTGCCGACCGACAACAGGGCATCGGCGCCCAATTTTGCGTCCAATTTCAAGACGCCGCCACAGGAGAGACAGCAGATCAGCTTTTTGCTAGCAGCGATAGCAAGTGGGGCGGCTATAGTGGTGTACAATACCATGGCGTGTATAATGAACTGGCTGACGATAATACTTTTTCTAGTAATGCTCAAGCCTTATCTGAATATCCTTATTTGGCCGACTTTAATCTCTATTATGAACCTACACTCCAAATCTTACAAATCCCCGTCGATTCAAATGCGGTTACGATTTTAGACAACCCTGCGCCGGGTTTGGATGTTGTGCCTTTCCAAGTGATCGACAATTCACAAAAGATCGGATTCTATATTCAAGCTGAAGTCTATCAACCTATGGCCACTTTCCCTACTATTATTCAAACATCAGATGAGGCATACAAGACGAATTATTTAACATCCACTGGGTTGTCGGAGAGCGATGAGATTGGGCGCCCGCCGGTTTCCGATCAGGCTTTTATTCAAATATTTCGAAGAGATACAAAGCCATCGACTTATAGAGATTTTAACAATCATCTTTATAAGACAATTCCTTTAAAAATTCGTGGTGACATCTCCACGGAAATGTCATATTACCAACCCAGTAAAGCATTTCATGATACAATAGAGACTAATAAGAAATATTATTATGTGATGCGATTGCTGAACGCGCATCAAGAGCCCGGGCAACCTTCAGCTATAATTGAAGCTGAATTGGTGGACGATGGTGGTTATAAATATGCGCTCTTTAAAGAATTATTTGAAGAAGATCTTGCGGATGAAGTTTTTGTCAACCCCTCGGTTAAATTTAAAAAGCTTTTTCAAATTATTCCCAATTTTCAACAACTCGCTTTGGATACTCGTAATGTAGATTTCACCGAGACTGCCGAAAGCCAAATCAGTGCACTATCCGTAGGGTCCCCTGGCTTAGAAGAATCAATATTTGATCAAGCATTTAAAATTAGATTGACTTCTAAAAAGACGGGCAAGAAAATTGATTTAAATTTAACCTTTAATTTAACGGAAGAAGTATAATTACTCAAGAGAACCAATATGTCGTTTTTAGATAATGCCGGAACTATTGTACTTGATGCCATCCTCACAGATGTGGGTCGTCAACGCTTAGCCCAAGGAAACTTCCAGGTTACTAAGTTTTCGCTAGGGGACGATGAGATTGATTATACGCTATACAAGGCTCCTATTGCTAATAATACTGCCGAGGCTTGGACTTCCTTTAGCGATCCGGCCGGATACCTTATCCTTTCGCAATCTTGTTTCGAAGCGTTTAACAACACAAGTGCCACTATAAATTATGGACTTACCTCCTTTGAAAGAAATGATCTCCTTTATTTGCCTGAATTAAGAATCAATTATTCCGGTTCTGTTATCGCAGGGCAACCTCATGAACACCCGGGCATAGCCCGCCCAGTTAGTGGATCGGTTTTTTATTTGGCAGTTAATAGCGAAACTAGCAAAAAATTGAAATCTGCGCTTGGAAGTACTAATTATATATTAGAGAGCTTAGGATATAATAAAACAAAAATCGTAATTGAATCCGGAATCCCCACTGACCAACTACCCGGTAATTTAGTTAATTCGCGAGCTTTCATTGTGCAGCCGGCTGTGTTAGACACCTATTATTATGTCCATGTAGACAGTCGTTTTTTTGTTAATATTATAGGTTCCGGATCCGATGCAGTTTTTAAGAATAGAACCAATGGTGAATTAGAGATGAATTTTAAAACTTTTAAGCCGCGCACAAGAATATCGATAACTAGCCCGCTCGATAAATTTGATTCTTATATGGTAGCAGGCGCCCCAAATAGAGTTTATAGTACTAATAATACGGGCACATTGACGGATCGTTCTATTTCTGCTGTCGCCGGCCCTCGTGGGACTGTTATGGCTTTGGGGCTCACAATTGTAAACGAGATAGGCGGCAGTTCCACTACTACACGAAATGAAAAATATACTATTTTTGGAAAAAATGATCAAACATTATTTGGTGGAAGTGATAAATACGATTATATAGATACGACTATTTATGTTAAAGGCGCAACAACTGGCGCCCAAGTTCAAATTCCTTTGAGAATAATACGCTATGCCGGTACATAACAAACTAACTATTTATGGTAAAACAAATAAAATACACACTATTTATACAAGAGAGGAAAAATAAATGGCTTTTTTAGACAATTCTGGCGACATAATCCTTGACGCAGTATTAACCGACACCGGCCGCCGGCGCTTATCCGAAGGGAACTTTCAAATTCGAAAGTTTGCTCTCGGAGATGACGAGATACAATATAATCTTTTTGACAAAAATAACCCGTCAGGTTCTGCATACTACGATTTAGAGATTCTGCAGACGCCCGTAGAAGTAGCCCACACTAAGGCCTCCGAAATCCAATATGGACTCCTCACTTTAACTAACAACAATTTGTTATACATGCCCTCTTTGGTCTTAAACGAACTAACGGCACAATCGATAATAAAATACCAAAAAGTACTCTATCTTGCAGTAAACCCTACAACAATGAATAAAATTGTAAACTCATCGAATATTGATGAAAAATATGTATTAATATCCAACATCCGGAATCCTACTCGGGCTGTAGTGGTTGAATCCGGAATTGACACAACGGACCTTAAAGGAACTCCTGCTAACCGCACGTCTTACCTACAGAGTACCGGACTCCTAGACTCAAGTTTTACAGTATCGGTAGATTCTCGATTTATCAAGGGAGTTTGGAGCACTGGCCCCGTAGCTACTTTTTCTAATAATACCGATGGCGCCGCCGATGTGTACTTTGGTCCCCTCATTTCTGCCAGGGGCCCCTCTCGTTCTAGAGGTCTCATCAACTTTCAAACTTATAGCGCCAATACAGTAGATGACTTGGTGTCTTATTATGCCGCAAGCACGAATTCGGACACGCTCATTTCTGCTATCGCAGGACCGCGCGGAACTGCAGCCAAATTAAGCTTTGAGGTACCGGAGGATCTGCGAAGTGAGCCCGGAGATAGAGCCACCGAATGGACTAAATATGGACAAGTGGCACAGAATGTATTTAGTACTGGTCAGCTATATGATATTATCGACACTTTCACCCTAATAGCAGGCTCAAACACAAATGCTTCAATCCAAGTACCCTTAAGACTCATCCGGTACGTAAGTGGCTAAATCACGGAGATATTAAATGCCCCAAAATTATCAATTATTAAACCCCAACACAGATCGCACGACTACCAAGACGTTGTTGCATGAAACGATTCCCATTACTGGCGCTATTTTAAGTGCCACCTACGGAACTTATCCAAACGAGGGTAATATCAAAAACTATACTCATGGAATGTTTCAATCGGTATATGACTATCCTTATCTAAGTTCTTCGGCAAATCACATCTTTGATATTACAATGGGATACGACGAAAGCTCTGCCTTATCACAGTCTTCACACACGGCTGTGATGATGCAAAAGAAGAAAATTAACATCTATAATCAGATGTCGCAGGTATTGTTGGGATATACCGGTTCGAATAATGAAGTGGAAATTTTTGAAAGTGATTTAGACTATGGTGACAATGATCGCCAGATGAGAGAATGTTTCTTCGTTAATTACTCTCGGCTTCTTAGTAAAGATCAGGTTAAGCCGGGCACCTTCTCTATCACCCTTGGTTCTGGCTCGTGGGAGTCCCCATATATTTCCACTGCCGGGCGCCTCACTTTAACTGATAGGTCGGCCTCTCTGACACAAGGCACCAAGAATACTCCTGGTGGAACTTACGGAGTTCTTTATTCTGGTAGTAATGCTGATTCGCGCTGCGGATTAGTGTTTTATGAAGCAGCGATTGTAGTCCTCTCAGCTTCGTGCTTTATGACAGGCGCCGCCGAAACCGCTATTGGAGATTTCTATAATTTGGATTATAGCAGCGTCGGAAAGCGCAGTCTGGCAGCCTCTATGGTTTCTTCGTCGATTTCCGGAAACTGTGATGCCCTCCGACATAGAATTTATGATATGTCTTATAACAACACAACCGAGATTAACTCTACAATTTATTTCTGCAGGGCTCCTCATAATAGTTTCAACTATAGCTCTAACCCGACCTACACGACAAGCGGCAAGATTAATGTGAAAAACGTCGCCTCTGATCCGCCAGTGTCTTATATTACTACTGTTGGGCTTTATAATGCACAGAATGAACTCCTCGCTGTGGCCAAGTTATCGGAACCGCTCAAGAAGGATCCTTCAAACGAGATTACGCTGCGAGTAAGATTGGACTACTAAAATGTCCTTCAAGAAGTTTGGACAAAACGATATCCTTATAAATACAATGATGGCTAGCCCACATTGTGAATTCTTTATTTATGACGGGGATATCTTTTATAATAATACGCCGAGCAAAGCCGGCAGTTCCACTGCAGGCGGCGACGGTTATGCTATATCTGAAGTTCGTATAGTATCACCCGGTAGTATTAGCTTGTATGAATACAATATTGATCGTCCCGATCTCCGGTACGGGCCATTTGGCGCGGATAAAATTATTGGTGAGACTGGCAGCTACGCTCAGGCCGTCGCCGATCTTGGACCAGAACCCCAGACTTTTGTTCTTGACACGGGCCGCATCTATCCATGGATCTCCAAAGATAGCGCCGGCGCAAGTTGGAAAACAGTTAGTTCTACCGGCTATGCTACCGAATATATGTATGGAGAAGTTCTCACCGGAAGCTATCCTCTCTCCGCCTCGATAGTGCGCCAATATATAGTCGGCGGTGCCGGCAACCCCGAATTTGGCGCGGTGGGGGAGCTTTCCGGTGGGGTACCCATCGAGGGCAAACTTAAAACATTAGGAAATGGTCCTTCTGGTTCTCTCGATAGGCACTTCTATAGCTTAAAAAATCGTTTAAATTTTTATGGCATCCGAAATGCGCACTATAAAGTTTCCGCTTCTCTAGGATCGGACTCGTGGAACAAAAATATACAGACCTTAAATTTAATCGCCATTCCATCAATAGCCTTTGGCTCTCAGATCAAGCCCGGAACGGTCTCTTTAAAATGGTATTTTACAGGCTCTTTGGCTGGAGAACTTCAAGACCGCCGTCAAAATGGCGAACTTATTCAGGTCTCTTCTTCAGCAGGAGACACCACCAATAACAATAAAGTTGCAGGAGTGGTGATGTACGATGAGGGATATATTGTACTGACCGGATCTTGGGCGCTTAACGGAGAAGTAATCCCCCTCTCTTCTGACGGCGCGAATTCCTCTCCCACATGGCTTTACTTTGGTGTCGGTGCAAATGACGGGCTTAACCAAGCTAGCACTGGAGGGAGTGAAAATTTTGCAAGGGCCTCGTTTAGTTTATCTTTCAAAGGAAGCACGAAAACACAGGTAATAACGTTGTTTACGCATGCTAAACGCGGCGAAGCCAATTTCTCTAATAACCCCACATATTTAAAGTATGGACAAGACAAATTAGAATACACCTCTTCACAAGTTTATGAAGAAAACCCCGATCAATTACTTGCCAACACGGTGAGTTCGAGTTATAGTGATTATAACGCTCCGTTTAAACGGAGTGTGTATATTTCCAAAGTGGCAGTCTATGATGAGAATAAGAATATGATCGGAGTTGCAACGTTAGCAAATCCAGTTCTTAAAGAAGAAGATCAAGATTACTCCTTTAAATTAAAATTGGACATCTAATGATACTCGGTGTGGATATTTCCACTAGCATCACAGGCTTTGCTGTCGTAACTGATAATGTGCTGGTGTATTACGATTCAATTGACTTGCGAAAGCACAAAGGCTTTTTCGCTAAGACAATTGCTATAAAAGAAAAGTTGATGGACATCTACGAAATGTACCAGCTTAATAATGATGATAAGTTAGTGGGAGATTCTGAGTTTCCTATCCAACATATCTATATCGAGCAATCGCTCCACATGTTTATGGGCGGCAAGTCATCAGCCAAAACTCTCTCCACCTTAACACGCTTCAACGGTGTCGTTGCATGGCTTCTCTTCGAACTATTTGAAATTGAACCACAATTTATTGGCGCTTCATCTGCCCGCAAGACAGTCGGGATTAGAGTGCCGAGAGGCGAGAAAGCAAAACAAGTTGTTTTGAAATATTTACTTGACAACGAGCCCACTTTCAAGATACAATATACACATAAGGGCAATCCGAAACCCGAATCATTTGATCGGGCCGATGCAATTATAATCGCGAGAGCGGGAGATATAATTGAGCGAGAAAAAGAAACACAAGATCCTGTGTGATGTATTAGGATATTCTCACACCAATGGTTCAGAAACACTTTTCAAATGTCCGGCATGCGATCACCACAAACTTAAGCTCTCTGTTAACATCCGCAAGAATGTTTATAAGTGTTGGGTATGTGATTATCGTGGTCGCAATATTCGTCGGCTGGTTCGTCGTTTTGGAACGTTTGTTCAACTACAGCGATGGGAAGAACTTACCGGCCGCCACGATCTTGAGAGATTTGCTGAGCTATTTGATGATAGGGTTCGTGTGGACCCTCAGTCCACTTTGGATCTTCCAGAAGAATTCGTAAGTCTCGCCGGCAAAGTTCCAGCAACCGGCATTTATGCTTGCAAGTATTTGCATTCACGCGGTCTAACAAAAACTGACATTCTTAAGTGGAAGATGGGCTATTGTTTCAGCGGCGAGTATCGCAACCGCATTATCATCCCGTCCTTTAATGATGACGGCGATGTCAGTTATTTCATTGCGAGATCCTATAACGGAGATTCATACAAGTATAAGAATCCCAGAGCATCTAAAGACATTGTGTTCAATGAGCTATATATTGATTGGAACGATGACTTGACAATCGTCGAAGGAGTATTTGATGCCATTACTGCCGGAAACAGCGTACCTATATTGGGGTCCACCTTGCGATCTGACTCGGATCTCATCCGCAAAATCGTCTACAACGACACACCCGTCTTCGTTGCCCTCGACCCCGATGCGCGAGAAAAAGAGAACAGGATTATTGAGACGCTTCTTAAATACGATGTCGAGCTTTATAAGATTGACGTGAGTGGTTACGAGGATGTGGGCTCCATGCCAAAAGAGATTTTCCGAGAACGAAAACAAAAAGCGAGATTTATCGATAGAGATGACTATTTATTGATGAATTTACTCTCGGCAGTGTAGGAGATCCCCAATGAAAGTAACCAAAGCACAACTTAAAGAGATTATTAACGAAGAATTAAATGAACTCTTTGGACTAGGAAAGAAAAAAAAGGCGCCGCCCGCTCAAGCCGCGCCCCAACCCACGGCCCAACAGGCAAACCCCCGACAGCAGCCGGCCAATTTTTCGAGAGGCCAACTTATCTCGTTAATCGCTTCCTGGGTAAGGGAACTCCAAACACTTGAGGCTATTGTAGAAGATCAGCCTGAAGAAACGTTGCGCCCCCTTGCCTTGCGTACTATAGAAAAACTAACCAATGATCTTTATAAAGTTAAACGAAAGGCAGAAGGCGAAAAATAAAATGAAAGTAACCAAATCCCAACTTAAAGAGATTATTAGAGAAGAGCTTACAGTCGCTTTAGACGAGCTTGGTGCTGGCAAAGGCGCCGGCATGAGTCTCCGCGCTGCTCAACTCGGTGGTACGGGCACGGGCAAGCGCGACGAAGACGAAGAATACGTTGACCCCGACGTCGATCCTTATGAGAGAGCGCTCGAAGCTCCGTTGGCCGAAGAAGAGGATGATTCATTTTCTAAAGCCGGCGAAGAGATTGAGAAAAAGGGAACTGAAGGGGTCTTTACGGCGAAAGCTAAAAAGGCCGGCATGGGGGTTCAAGCTTATGCCGATAAGGTCTTAGCAAAAGGAAGCGAAGCGAGCACTAAGACTAAAAAGCAAGCCGGCTTTGCAAAGGGTGCTGCTACTGTAGCTCGAAACCGCAAAAAATAAAAGCTTGACTCTTGCTTGACAATGAGTTATACTATAACAGTATCTATGCGGAGGGTACGTGAAGTTTGCACATATAAGTGATACTCATATCAAAAATTTGAAGTATCATTATGAATATCGAATCATATTCGAGCAGTTGTATGAGACACTGCGAGAACAAAAGGTCGATTACATTATACACTGTGGGGATATTGCCCACACCAAGACACAGATCTCACCAGAGTTTGTTGAGATGTGTTCTGATTTTTTTCGCAGTCTAGCTCAGATTGCACCAACCTATATCATTCTAGGGAACCATGACGGTAACCTGAAGAACAGTAGCCGCCAGGATGCGCTGACACCGATTGTCGATGCACTTGACATGCCGACACTGCACTTGCTTAAGAATTCAGGCGAGACTCATTTGAACGACGATTTCTGTTTGAATGTCTTGTCTGTTTTTGATCGAGATAGGTGGATGAAACCCACCAATACAGACAAGATTAATATTGCTTTGTATCACGGCTCTATCTCCAATTGCAAGACTGATACCAATTGGACGATGAGCTTTGGTGAAGATGACATTTCTATCTTTGATGATTTTGATTTTGCGATGCTCGGCGATATTCATCGCCGCCAATTCCTAGACCACGATGGACGCGTCTGGTATTGTGGCTCAACTGTTCAGCAGAATCATGGCGAGACCAACGATAAAGGCCTTTTAATTTGGGAGATTGAGTCTAAAGATGAGTGGGAAATTGAACCCCTTGTCTTTAAAAATCCTAAACCGTTCTTTACAATTCCGCTCACGCTCAAGGGCCGTATGCCTCGAAATCTCACGGTGCCTGACGGCGCCCGTCTGCGATTGGTTAGCAACAATAACCTTCCGCTTAACACGATGCGCCGGGCCATGGACATTGCGAAGCATCGCTTTAAGCCGGAGAGCATCTCGTTCCTCAACAGGGCCGCGGGCGAACGCGGCAGCGTGGAAGACCTAGCTGATGGCATTAAGACAGAAAACCTGCGAGACATTAAAGTCCAGGAAGAACTGATTGACGAATTTCTTTCGGACTACCAGACCGATACCACAACTTTAGAACGCGTGTTTGAGCTTAATAGTAAATACAACAAGATTATTGAAGAACGCGAAGAGATCTCTAGAAATGTAAACTGGAAGCTCAAGTCATTTAAATGGGATAACTTGTTTAACTATGGCGAAGGTAATTCCATCAACTTTGAAAACCTTAACGGCATCGTTGGCGTTTTTGGAAAGAACTTCAGCGGCAAATCCAGTATCATTGACGCAGCCCTATACACGCTGTTTAACACCACCTCAAAGAACGAACGCAAAAACCTTAACCTTATTAATCAACATCAAGAATCTTGCGAAGGCGTTTTAGAGATTGAGATCGGACACAAGATATATAACATCAAACGCACTTCTGAAAAATACACGAAGCGCTTAAAGGGCGTTGAGACCTTAGAAGCTAAAACGGATTTGAACTTTGAAGTCTACGATCCCGTTACAGATGAAACCACATCTCTAAATGGTACTACACGCAATCAGACCGACGCAAATATTCGAAAGCACTTCGGCTCCATGGATGATTTTCTGGTGTCTTCTCTGGCTAGCCAGCACGGCGCATTAGGCTTTATTGATGAGGGTTCAACCCGGCGAAAGGAAATCATCGCCAAATTCCTCGATCTTGAATTATTCGACCAAAAGTTTAAGATGGCCAAAGACGATTCTATTGAAGCTAAAGCACTGCTGCGCAAGTATGAGGATCGAGACTATAACACTGAGTTGACGACGTTAACAACAAATCTTCAAGAACTAACAGCACAAGCTGAAATTAATCGAACAACTTGCGAGGATTATCGCAAAGAGCTTAAACTTTTGAACGAAGGTGCGAGGCGCCTCGACGAGAAGATCAATTCTATTCCTGGGAAGCTTATTGACATCACTAAAGTTATGACAGAGCAAAAAGAGAAGCAAGTATTGTCGAAGATCTTGGACGAGAAGATAGTAGCTCAGATAGCGGCAGTCGACGTCAAACAACAGAAAGTTGTGATATCCGAGAGCTTGCTAGAGCTTATTGATCATGCCACACTTACAGCCGACAAAGCAGAAATTGACACCCTTGACCACAGCATTGTGAATCTTCGAGAAGAACTTGAAAAGATTGGCAAGAAGGAAACGCTCCTTAATAGCATTCCTTGCGGCGACTCTTATCCTTCATGCCGATTCATCAAAGACGCTTATATTGATGTCGCCAACAAGCCGGCAATCGAAGCAGACGTCCAGGCCGCAGCGCTGCGGCTCGAAACGTTGGCTCCTGACGATACTACCGAAAAACTGGAGGAATATCGTCTAACGCAAGAACTGATTGTAGAACTAAAAGCCGAGGTTGCAGCGCTGCAATTGGAGTGCGAGCGAAATAAGAACACGAAGGCGACGGTCGATCAAGAGTTATCCGCGCTTGGCACAAGGGTCGCAGAGTACAAGCAAAACAAAAAGGTTATTGATGGGCTTGAAAAAGTTATCAAAGAGCGACAAGGCTATCAAACTAAGATCGAGACCAAGAAGGAAAAGATCGAAACTTGTGATAATGAGACATTAGAAATCGTCCGGCAGGTGGGTTCTTATGAGGAGAAGATTGAGTCTCTTAAATCTCAAAGCAAAGATTATCAAGACCTTCAGAATAGCTACGCTGCTTATGATTTACTCATGCAGTGCATGCACCCGAATGGAATCGCCTATGATATTATCAAGAAAAAGATTCCAGTGATTAATCAAGAGATTGCGAAAGTTCTCGCCAATATTGTCGAGTTCGAAGTCTTTTTTGAGACAGG
>Ga0209434_1000310_pt1 | contig 24762 bp, 10 predicted proteins | sample ETNvirnome_2_300_FD_184068 | JGI IMG/M metagenome (GOLD analysis project Ga0209434, IMG submission 184068) | Marine viral communities from the Pacific Ocean - ETNP_2_300 (SPAdes) (version 2) | ecosystem: Environmental > Aquatic > Marine > Oceanic | place: Pacific Ocean | collected 2013-06-22
TATCGTTAGCAATTAAAGTTTTGAATGTTTTTACTGTGCCACTCACACACCCTTGCACGTTATATTTTTAATACTCAGTCGATACCAGTTCACCCCCGTGTAGTTTTTCCAGCTTCCGCTGCAGCTAGCGCGGTGTCAGCTATTTCCATCAGCTTTCTACTAATGTCGAGATAACCAAGTTGAGTATATCCATCGCTTAAATCCCATAAAGCTTCTTGAAGTATGACCAGGGCGTCCTCTTCGGTAGCGTCTCTCCACGACGGATGCACCCTCCCAGATGGCTTATCGCCAAGAATACCCTCGTTGGCTGTTGCTTTTTCCAACTCTTCTTTAATAATCTCTTTTAGTTTTTGTTTTGTGATTTTCACCAGAAATACCCCTTACAGATTAATGATCTCATTAATTAAATAGTCATAAGATTTGATAAAGACAGCCTCTTTCTTCCGCTTCAAAAATGCTTCTTGGGACATGTCTCCCACATCTTCATAAGGGGAAATATCAATCTTGTGTATCTCTATATCATATTCCAACAGAGACTTAATTATTTTCAAAGCCTTTTTCTGAGCATCTAAATCCAAGGCAATGTAGATTGGTGTATCATTTTTAGCAATCTCTTGAAATAATTTAGAATTTTCCCTCAAAGTAGATCCCAATAATGGAACCGTATTTTCTCCTGCCTTAATAGCGTCAAATACTCCCTCGACCAAAACCATATCCTCATCAAAATCTAGGTATAACTCATTGAAAATAATATCTTTTGATACTTGTGGATTTTGATATTTCTTCCAGTCTCCTGAATAACTTCTTGCTATAAAATAATTTGCTTTTCCTGTCATTCCAAATGAGGGAATAATAATACGTCCTTCATATTCTCCATCCAAACAATAGCCCATTTTCCATTTAATAATGTCTCGCTTTGTATAGCCCCGACTTTCCAAGTAATTCAAAGGATAGAGAGATGTTTTGGGAAGTTTTCTATTAGCAAGAGATATGAACTCTTTAGGTAATTCAAGTACTTGCTCTTGTTCTACTTCTTCTTTCGCAAACAAAGCTTCTGATAGTGACTTCGTTTCGATCTCTTGTGTAAATGATGCCCATTCTCTTCGTTGCTCATGTGTTCCATAACGACGAATAAGTCGATAAATGGAACGACCAGCATATTCGCAAACCCAGCATTTGAAAACATCCTTATCAATATTAACTGAAAGCTTGTTTTTGTGATGTTGACACTTGGGGCATTCAAATAAAAGTTCGTTGCCTGATCGATGAGAATAGCCTAAAACATTATTTAATATATTTAGCTTTTTTCCATGTGACATAAATACCCTGCATTGGCGACAACCCAGCTGTCTGCTTTATCAAAGCATTCGGGCCGGGGATTACCGTGCTTGGTATACATTATAGCAACATCAGGCACATTGTCAAGCACAAATTTTATAACTTCTTGTTTTGCTTTGGTGCCCTTTGGAATTTTAATTCCACATTTCTTACGAGCAGACGTTGCAGCGATATATTCTGGCTCAATATTAAAAAAACCATAACACATCCAAGAAACAACACCATTAAATCTGGAGAGTGTTGAAAGAGTCTTGGCGGAAGAAAAACCGGAACGAAACGACTGAAGTGATTGTTCGATATAAATGTGTGTTAATTTATATTTATGAGACATATCTTCAAGCTTTTCATGAATAACACAAGCTTTTTTAAAAAAGTTCTTATATTTTCTAGTATCCCACGCCTCGTTGAGAATTACGTTGCCGTCATCATCAATAATGGTAGCACCCGTAATACTGGTACTTATATCTAATCCCAAAATCATAACAGATACTATATCATATATCGAGTTTGAGTTTAAAAGTTAAATCGCGGTTTTCTGTTTTCTTTACCGGGCGGGCAAGGCTAGCAATTGCAATTAAATTATTGTTTTCATCATAAACACCAATTTTTGTAATAAATGTTTGTTTCTTGAAAGGTTCTTCATAACATTGATAGGAAGATGAAGCAGTATTTTTAATTTTTTTACCAGCCATCTCCTCAAACTGCGTAGAGGCAGAAGCATATTGGTCGATACAGACTTGAGTGCAAGAAGCGCTTCCAGTAGCGTTATAATCCACATACGTTGGATTGTGACTATAATTAAGACCACCAGCGGGTGCGCGACACATCATTGTTAAGACAGATGTATTTTGAGAACCACTAAAAACAATCGAATAAGAAGAAGAATTAGTAAGTTGAGTTAAACGTCCAAAAGCATTCCATTTTGGAGACGATACGGCCAAGGAATCACCATTATATCGTGCAGTGTGCTCTTCATTAAGATCCCAACTGCCAGTTAAAAGGAGTATACCTTCTTCATATAAAACAACACCTCCAACCTTATCATCATTATCAACAATAGCACCAGATATTTGATATAAAGCTCCATCTCTATTTTTGTCGACTAGTTGTCCTAACAAAGTTCCAGATAGAAAAAATTCTAACTTAACGCTGCCTTTTTTAATTTTTGAACCATAAAATATAGATGGAATATCGACCAAGGTCATGTGTTGTCGACCTTTGTCCCATTCGAAATCACCATAAGAGGCCGTATAGGCATAATGAGGAGTTAATAATGTTTTTTCATTAAGTATATTTTTTAAAGCCTCGACATATTTCCTATCTAGACGCTCAGCTAGGTATATATGCGTAGAAATACTAGCGGTCATTGGGTAGGAGGATTCTATCTCGGCTCCAAAAGAAGCTTCGGAAAAACTAGAAGTAGATATTGTTTTCCATGTTGCAAGATTGGCTGTTTTCGGTATAAATGGATAAATTAAATTATCTGCTGCTCGGGTGACATTTAATTCATATAAATTAGCATAACCACTTGGGTTATTGGAATTAATAAGAGAGCGATCTTGATTTTGATAATAGAGGGTTTCGCCATAAATATAAAAACTTACTTCTGGATAAGTTGTTATAGTGTTTCGAAATAAGTCATTTTTACCAAATTTGTAATACGGCATACCATGATACCTAATAATCCAATCGAACGCGCAAAGTTAACTCTGTTGCCGGATCTTTTCTCAGTGGTTCCGATAATTTAGCAACCGCCAATAACTCATTATCTGCTGAATATAAGCCCACCGTAGTCATATAGCTAAGAGGCATATCCAAGCCTTCATTTTTAACAACAATTTGACTAGCAGAAGTGTAGGTAGGGTTGGAACTGTAATTAAATTCATTATTATTGAGACGACAGAAATATATAGTCGAATTCAATTCGGTAGTATTATTGTATTGAAGATTATAAATTCTATGTCTCAAAGCATCGCATGCTCCGCTAATAGATGAGCCGGTCAACACCGCGTCAATTCCAATGCCACCCACGGTCATTTCTGCGCTAGACGAAAGAAGTCCACCTCCGAAAGCGGATCCTGAAAACACAGAAGCTGTGATGGCGGCTATGCCAGCTTGATAAAATATAAGTCCACCCCGCAAAGGGAGATCAACCGGAGCGCCGTCGATGGGCTCTCCTTCCGTATTGGTACAAAACAAAGTACCATACTGGCCAATAGCGCCATTAACAAAATAACCATTAGAGCCAGATTTATCTGTTAATTTAAGTCGTTCGGCAAAAGGGGCTGTATACGCAGACCCGACGCCCAACTCAATAGAAACCGAACCCTTTTTAATTTCATCTTTGGTCAATAATCTAGCAAAATTAACAAAGACTACTGCATTCATCTTATTTGTCTGATCAACCAAATTTCCATCACTATCAAATCTCTCAATATTGCCAGATTTATCGTGACCCATTAAAACTTGGGCCATCTGATTATACATGTTGATCTTTTCTTTATTTTGTGTTGAAAGTGCTGCTGAAGAAGATAAACTAGAAGTTGCAGGATAGCCCACCGTCAAGTCATATATATGATTTGCCGAAGAACTCAAGTAAGGATAATCATACACCGATTGGAAAAGTCCATGAGTATAATTCTTGATATTACCATCAGAAGAATATGTACCCGAAGCTATTGTTCCTGTAATCGGTATAGATTCGTGCAAAAGGGCGCGCGTAGTAGTTTTATCACTGTTAAGAAAAGTTTTGAAAAAATTTGCCATTTTATAATCCTGTTTTAAGAAGATTTCTTAATAAATCTAACCGGGATATCAATACGGTACCCCGTAGTAACACCGGTAATTCTAATAATTGAGTCAATAAATTTGAACGTATTGCTATAAGTAAAGCCATCAAGAGATAAGCTAGCCATGCTGGAACCAAGCTTATTAAAGAGAGCTTCAGAAGAACGCAACTCAGTGGAAGCTCGTATCGAAAACATTAAGCGTGTCCCAGTGGGGCCGTTAATAACTGATTTTTTCTCTGTAGCAGATACGGCTGAATCCGGCTTCCCGATCACCTTTACAAACTCACTATTTGTTTTCAAAGAAACAAAATAGCTAGCTATTCTATCATCATCAACAAAATTAACATCTAAAAGTGCATTGGTTGTTGAAGTAGGGGGATTTTGAATTTTACCCAACCTATCGTCTATTTCGATGATATATTGAGTTTCCCTCAAGTCTAGATCTAATTTCATCGTATTTGGAATATCGATAGTATCTAAACCTTGGTCAATAACCACCATAGAAGTATTTTTATTTGTACTTAGAAGGCCGTCGCCTCGCATAACACCTTTGCGGACATATAGTTCTTCGCAACAATCACCTCCGGTACCTTCTACGGTCGAGGTAGACAAATCAGAAGTTATGTAAAAAACATTATCGTCGCTCAATGTAGCGTTTTCACTAGTAATTGGCGCATCATTAATGGTTCCATCAACCAACTTAAGTATGGGTAAGTATAATAAATCATTCCGCGCAATTGTAACCAATTTTGACTTTAATTGAGCCGCATTGTCGGTAAATGCTTCTAATACCGGCGTGTTAAGGATATCTAAATCGTAATACAATGTTCCGTTAACATTATCTTTATCATATTTATCATAGTCGATTTCATCATCCCCAACTGCAAATTTTGCAATTCTAAAGGACCCATCGCCTCTAGCCATTCTTTCACGGCCTAAATCGGTCAGTACGGCGTCTAAAATTATATCGCCAGAATTATCTAAAAAACCCATTTGAATACTCCATTATGTATAGATTTTAATATAAATAGTGTTTACTATTTAAATAGTTATATTTGTTTTGTTTGGTATGTTGGACGTAAAAATTTTATTCCTCTGGCCATTCACAAATTTCAATGCCTTGTTCATCCAACGTACAGGTTGGCTCTCCTGGATCTCCATCGGCCACAGGATCCACACCGGTAGAAGTGCCTGATTCTGCTTCTGCTTCTGCTTTTGTCTTATTAGAGTTAGCTATTGTTTGAGTATTGTCCACCACAACTGGGTTCTTAGCACCTAAAATAATATCAACTTTTTTCCCAGTCCGTTTAGATTTTATTCTTACCCTAAACTTGCCGCCATCTTGCGGATTGTCAATATTCGTCTTGGCCCCCCCAAATACACTGGAATTTTTGATTCCCAATGGTTTACTGACAATGGCTGGCTGGACCGATTCGACAGCGTCGGCGGTGGAACCTAAAAAGTAATTTTTAACAGAATTAAAAACCCCAGAACCATAATAATCTACACCGCCTTGAGACTTATTTGGATTTAATATACTTTGTTCTAAAGTTGGTCTAATCATTAGGTATTTTTTGAATGATTTTGTTGGGATATGATCTCGTATGCGTTGTTGAGTTTTGAAAAATTCTTTAGACTGCAGCTCCAAGTCTAAATAAACATTTTCTCTATTTTTAACTAATTTAACGCGATAAACGCCGGTAGGGTTGGACCAACCTCGATGATCTATATGAGTTTTATCTATGTCTAGTGATCTAAAAATATAATAATAATTAATATTTGGTTTGACCTTATCAATAAAAGATGTTTGGATTTCACGTATCAAGGTTGTTTTTCTGGCTAGATCCGGATTACCAAAATCAAAATAATTTCGTGGACCAAGAGGCATATCCTCTTCGGAAATTCTATAAATTTCAAAAGCATAAACGTCTCCGTCACTTTTGAATCTGACCTTTCCAGGACCCAAAGGAAAAAGCGTAGAAACAGATTCAGTATCATCGCTGGTGTCCTCAGCCATCAGCGAGAGGGCGTGGGATATTTGAGTCATGGAATGTGTTAAGGCTGCATCGGGGTCCTCGTATTGTGCATCATCATACAAGACATTCTGTTCTTCACGAGTTATTCCTTGAGGCCAATCATAATAATCATCTGCGGAAGTATTTAATGCAATATATAGTTTATTATCTTTTGCTCGATAAGGTACTATATCAACTTGCGGTGTTATTGGTGGGGAATCCTGCACGCTTACCGACGATGGTTCAGAAGAGAGTCTTACTAATTTATGAGAAGGATTTGTGACTGTTTCTATTGTAACTTCTGCTGACGGATAGGGGACAGGTACAAGATGCGTTTGGCCAGATGGTGGAAGAGATATCTCCTCATACTCAATATTAGCTTTAACGGATATATTCTCCTGCTCAATATGATAATAATATTTCGATCCCAATACGTACTTATAGGCCTCAATTTCATATTTATACTTCACCCCAGGCAACACTTGCGTATCAATTAATTTTAGAGTATTTGCGACGTTTTCTTTTGTCGAGTTTAACTCAGCATTAGATAAAATGAATGTTTGCATATCATATGAAGATGTACCTATGAGCTTAGACTTTTTAACTTCATAAAATATAGTTTCATCATGGGCAGGTGCGCCAGAAATAATATCTCCATAGGATCTAGAATTCAGCTCTGTAAAATTAGATATGAGATCTTTCATATGCGTCCAAGCCATATGAACAGGAGAAACGCCCTCCTTAAGTAATTCACTTCCTAAGTCATCGGCGTCGGGCGTTGTATACAAATAATTTTTAAAGTCGTCCCAACTGTTCACATCGGCCAGCATGTTAGAAAACAAATCACCATCATTCGTCATTATTTTTTCAATAAAAGTATCAACATTATACATATTAATCCAAAAATCGTCAGTTTCTTGTCTAAGAACCTCGCCATTTTGATATTTCGTAAACGGATAAGCAATAAGTTCTGGTACGGGCGAGGGACCGACGCCAGGGAGCATCAGGCTCGACGGTGGAATTAATTTAGCAGTATCGGCATCTGTAACCAATTTTTGTCTAGAATGCATAGCAAAAAATGGCATAAAACCACAATTTTCTAAAAAACCAGCAAAGTCACTTGGTTTTCCCGAAGGTGGCTTAATTTCAACTTCTATATAAAATGGAAAAAGACTTTTATATTTTTCAGTGGAAACATGATCTTTGGCCGCAGTTTGTGAGAGAACCATATTTCGAGTAGCGTGGGCAGAGGCGTAAAAGGTACCTTTTGACCACGTTCCAGCCAATTCGGGCAAATTATCAAGAAATTGTTGCGTCCAATTGGTCAAGTAGCTACTAAAAAATTCTATATTTAAATCCGCCAGAGGGATTTCAGAAAGACTAGGAGGTTGAACCTTGCCATTCAAGCTTGAGTGTCTGCGTTGTAAAGACCAGGAATAGGTGGCTTCCCCGCTACTCTTATCTGCCGAAATAAAACAATTATAATAATTAGGCATACATAATTCAAAGTCATTACCAGGCCATGATTCTGCTAATGTAGAAAGTTTGCTCTCCCAAGAATCTAAATAATAATTATAAGTCGGCGTTATGTCGTAGTAAGATGCTTTTTCTTGATGATCATTGGCCTCAAGTAAATATTGCTTCTTAGAGTTATAGGGTTTTTCACATATAAAGAAATGATCACTATATCCAGGTGCAGATGAATTTCGACTCGATCCATGGATGTTGTGGAGGAACTTGGGAAAAGAATCCCCTACCCAATCTAGGTTAAAGCCCATTTTTTGTGGTGTAAATTGGGTGTAAGTGTTGGTTGGATAGTCCGAAAAAGGTGTGGTGAGCCATGAGGAGATGTTAGTTACGTACTGCGCGCCTAATTGAAAGTCCGATGGCCAATTATGCTGCTCTATATTTGTTATATAACTATTCTTCCACAGACCTGTAAAATCAAGGGTATGGACGCAATCCTCGGTATACATTGAAGCCCAGATAGCCCCCAATTCTTTTTGAAGGCCTTCAGCAGAAGATCCTATGATTTCGTTATTAAATAAGTAATTTAATAACCAGTTTCTAAATCCATAAACCTTTGCTGCGATAGCTGGATTATTTAGATGCGCCGTCCAAGTAATTGAATCTGCAATCATTTTATATAATGCGTGTTCATCAAAATAACCCTTGCAATTGCTAATACTTAAATCTGCATAATAATCCATATTTTGATCAGCCAGAAAATTGCTTATTTTTGTTTCATCTACTGATAGTTTGAGGGTATCTTGTTTCGCAACACCCAATTGGCCGTTGTAGCCTTTCGACTGCTTCGGGATGGATATATCAAATGGAGCATGTACGGCATCGCCAATGTTTTCCGGAGTCATCTCAACAGCAAGTGCACTCCAATATGGCCAGCCGGTGCTCATGCCCACGAATCCCGGATTCAACCAATACGTGGAAGCATTCAAAAGGTTTGTGCGATAATCCGGCCAAAGTTGCCAAGCAGAATATGGTGAACGGACAGCTGCTCGAAGTACTTGAGGATCGATCATATAGAATCCCGAATGATATCTAAATAAATCTAAGGCTCCCCAAAACAATCTCTTCATATAATCCAAAGAAGGTTCGAACCCGGCAAGAGATATTATTAAACCATCCGAGTTTAAATCCATGTTCGTATGTTGCAAACCATTATCATACCAACTCTGAAAACCCCACCCCAAACCACATGTAGAAAGATCATCCCATATTTCATTCTTTCCTGCGCACAGATCTCGTGCTATATCACTCACAAGATAAGGCATATATTGAGTCGTTAGCAAATCTAGATAATATATTGAACGAGGTGTGGATTGGCCTACAGGCATAATCTAATACATCCCTCCCGAACTTCCGCCGCCTTGGGGTGCTGTTGGTGACGCTGCAGTTGAGGCAACACCTGAGACACCAGCCAATGGCTTAGGTATTGTTTTTATTTTATCTGGATCTTTGTTAATAATAGCAGAAATAACCCCTTCAGTAATATCTGTTTTCATAGAAAGAACAGTTTTCTTTTGGGGAGCGCCCATGATTTTTAAAACATTCGGTTGTATAAATTTACAAAAATCATTTGAATATTTCTTAATAAGATCAGCCACCTTATAAATATTTTTTTGCATAGAAGTCATTAATCTCTCCGTGGAACCCAAATTAATCTTATTGGATGGCTTCGAAGATTGAATCATGAAATATTCATTAAAAATGGGTAAATCTAAAAAATCATTTTGTATTTGATTTAGTCTTCCATCGGTTTTTCTAAAACACTTACATAGCATAGCACTTCCATTTTTCATAGAAGATTGCAAAACATCATTTGTCAGCGGCAACCACCGAATACCCTCTTTCATATCGAGAGAAGCACAGTAACGTATCTCAACCATAAGATCATAATTAAACCAGGGAATCCCATAATCGTTTAAGGATTTCCAATCTAAATTCTCTGGCTTAAGTTCACTGTCTTTTAACGAGTTTAAGATTTCATATTCTCTAGGGCGTGTCTGCGCGGAAGTGGAAGTTATTTTTTGTGCATTCAATTTCAGTAATAAACTTAATAATTGTGGAGGAGTCCCAGGATTATAAATTTTTTGTTTTATAAATTGAGCAGTGCCTGCATATGAAGTAGCTAGATTTGTTTTTTTAGAAAGAACCCGGCTCCCTACCATATACGTTGTAATATTAAAATTAGACAAACCTCGCGACGTCTCCAATGTGGTCGCTTTTTCATCCTCTATTAAAGCTATGCTATCAATCTGTGCACCTTGCTCAGTTTCTAACTTTTTCCAATTTGCACCTTGGCCAAAGTGATCCATTTTTTCTACCAAATCACCCGTATTTATGATAATTTTTTTAGGTTTTACAGCTGCTTGCAAAGAATTTCCTTGAAGAGTGATAGATGTAATTTTAGATGATAAGCGATTAGTTTGAACATTGGCTGCCTTAGAATAATCTAAAAATTCTTTAAAATACATTATATCAAGCAAATTCTTAAACGTTAATGATTTAGTAGAAATATTAAACTCTCTAGGTAGTTTATAAAATCGATCGCCCAATTTAAATGAATTAGGAGTAAAAAATCGAGTTTGATTTTGTTGGATGGGAATATTTGAACCTGCGGTCATAGCAACTTCCTTCAACTTATTAACATTAAAATATTTGCCTATTTCTTCGGTTGAACGCTGGTTATAATCACCAATGGATATTGTCTTAATGCCGAATGATGCATTGGGGTTCGCGGTAATAAATTCATAACCCGCGTAAGCGGTATTATCTAGAACAGATTCGAAATTCTCTGTATGGTCGAAAGCTGTGGGCAACGTGGGTTCTCGTTGTTGGTGTATTTTGCTTCGCCACGTCTCACTTTTTCCAGTACTAATTGCATCTCTAGATATAGATACTTTATTTTCATTATAAACAAACTCAAGAGCATTTTTTATTTTTAAATTTAAGTTTGTCATCTTCGACAAAGCTTCAATTAAATCCGCAATCACTTCCTTGACGGCCTCAACACCCGCTACATCTCCTGTAACAAAGTTAGCCCTCGCAAAAAAGACCTTCTCAATGTTTCCCTTGTTTAAGGATTGTGGAGAAAAGAACTTAATAACACTGCTGACTGCTTGTACTAGTGGTATTAATATATTATTGTTAAAATTACTGATATAATCGACACCAAATTGACTTTCTATAAATTCAACAGAAAATTTATTTTCCTTATTTAATTTTAAAACAGATTCGATATCGCGGTCAAATAGGGCATATTTTGTAGCAAGATCTAAAACTAAATTATTAGCATAAATAACAGCCCCGTCTTTTATCATCAATTTTATTTTATACTGATATTTCGAACTATAAGAATTGGCGTTATCGATTGATTCTTTAAAAGAAAATGCCCTTAAATAATTATTTTCATTATCTTTTTGAAATGAAAAATTTTTAATTTCTCGTAGTGCGCCTTTGTTTTTGTCTGAAAACATTAATATGCTTCTTGGGGGAGGGGGAGAATTAGCGATCCCTGGATCAGTAGTTAACACAAACTCATTTAGATCGGATAAAGTAAAGCTTTTAGTAGTTAATTTGGTTGTATGGGAACTATCTCCAACTTGTCGACGTATTATTTCACCATGCTCAATGGTGCTTAAATTAGCAATTTGAGTCAATATTGATCTATTATCATCCGTATCGGCATTTTGCAACATATTATATAAAGAAGTATAAAAAGGAGTCTTATTTAAAAGGAGATCCAATACATCTAAAGTAAATAAAGTATTAAAATCGTATTGTTTATCTAAGGATGTAAAATCTTTTATAAATTTTTTGGGTGCTTCAGTCTTTAAAGCAAAGCTGTCTTTCCTTAATCCGCTCTCCTCTTCTATGGAAGAAATTATATTTTTTATTCCACAGACATCATATAAATTCGACCATATAGACGAATCATTTTTATTTACTAAAGCATAATCTTGCACCTTACCATAGGGTACTGTATCTGTTATTAGCTCTATATCCCGCTCTTGCGCATTCATTTTTGTATCGCCATGATAACGCCCAGTCATATAAGAACCATTCGACATCTTGTGGACCGGTCCCACGTAATAGGCTCCTGTGTCGCGGCGTTTAAAAAGAATTCCAGAATTAACCATCTTTTTATCAATTGCGATTGCAAAATCAAAAGAATAATAATCGTATATTAAAGATTTTTCAGGATTGGAACTATCCACGTAATCTCTCATAAAATTTCTAGTATTTCCTTTGTTTTTGAGATATTTTTTAGTTGAATTCAGAAGGGTCCTATTACCAAAAGATCTCCCGGAGGCCACATCAACATAAGTTATAACACAAAAAGAAGCATGCTGTAACGAAGATCTTTTGCTAATAAATTCAACATCGGGAATATTCACTGTCCAAGTATTTGACATATTGGGATTGCGATTAAACGCATATTTATTGTTAATACTGTCCAAGGAAATAATTTTTATTAAAGGACTGATATTTGAATATGTGGTTTCCATGTTGGGTTGCAAAATTAATTCGGTAGCCAAAGGAAGAAAATTAGATCCCCATAGATTTTTAACCATATTATACATTGATCTCGGATGCTCATCTTCTATTTCAAAAAAGAAAATCGCAGCTTTTAAATTTTTAGGAAATTTCGTTACCACCCCATCGATATCGATATTTAAATTAAAAACATAATTACCATCGTTTGAACTTCTGTTAACAGCGACCATATTTATTCTTGGTGGCGGTACACTAAACGAACTAATTGCATTATTTGAATTCAAAGTTTTCAATCGCAAACCTCCGTGGGATTATCCGGAATATCGTAAGGATCTTTATCAGAAAGCGTTTTAACAGTAACGCCCTTACAATCAAACATTTGTTTATCCAAATAATTAAATGTTGTAACCTCTTCTTTTAAGGCTCTACAGAATATTTCGTCAGGTATTTGCTCATCAACAAGAACATCAAAATAATATCCAACAAACCTTTGAGTATAAGTTTCTTGAGAAGTTTCTTGCGATGACTCTTGTGGCGTTGTGAGCCAATCAACATCTTTAGATTCCATATTAATTTGGGGATTATCTCCACTGAGAACATCACTCATTAAAATATCAAAATTATCAAAAAATAATCTTTTTTCATTATTAGTATCACCGCTAAAAGCATCATTATTATTAATCTTATAAACCTCTATTTCAAAGTTTTCTTTAATATACTGAGTATTTTCTTCTTCAACTTGTAAGAAGATATAATCATCAATAACTTTTATATATGTCCCGTCTAAACTAATAGGAGAAGCATTTAGATCTTCAAGGGACGTCCCCACTCTTTCCATCGGTATTGCCCCCAAAGGATCTAGATCTTCCCAACCTTCTTTCACACTATCCGGTGTGACGGTGGCTTCAATAGATAATTTATATTGTAAATCAGTATATAATTTATAGACTCTTCCTCCAGTCAAATCATCCGACGCGCTGCCCGATGATACAAGAGTTGAGCCTGTAAGAGGTGCTTTTAAAAATTTTATACCCCAATAAGGCATTTCATCTCCACTAAGATAATCTATATTACCTAGAGATCCGTAATATCCGTATAATTTATTTCTCTCATCTTGTTTAAGAGATGCAAACCCAAATCCATTAGAATTTTTATTTAACCCAAGCATATCTGCGAAATAATCCGTGTCAGCGTACAACTGTGAAACGCCCAAATAAGAAAGATAGTCCCAAGTTTGAAACACATCATATTCTGCAATAGCCGTATTAGAGCCATCATCGTTATTTATATTTGTTTCAACAGAATATTTAGCCCTTATAGCTTGTAAGCGGGGCATATCTTGTATTCTTGTCTCAATATCATTTTGAGGTTCGGTACTTACGCCCGCCCAATTGTTATCATATATGACGTCATCATCAAAAAAACCATAATATGCAGGCTTAAAACCTCCAAGTTGCAGTAGTCTGGTACCAGTAGGGGTTATTTGAATGTCGATAACTTCTTCTTTTTGATCTAAAAATCTCATTTTTAATAATCACCGCCAGTATTATCTGTTGGGGTTGTTGGGGGAGTGGGAGCGGCTGCTTGGCCGCCCGTCTTAGATATCTTAATATCAGTTGTTATATTAGCTAGTTCAACTAATGAACAATAATCGTAGGGCCAATTATAAGAGAAAGGCAAATCTTTTCCTATTAATGGTTGATTCTCAAGCAATCTTTGATCGTCACTTAAATCACTAGTAACAGCTGAGTAATTATTTCTTGCTCTTTGCTTCACTTTAAAGACCATCCATTTTAACTTATTAAATGTCTTGGTAATTATGCTATTATCTGAAATATTGCTAGCACAGTGCTTTAAGAAATTGCCCAATAATTCATTTGTTTCTGTTGGTATGGTTAAAGAAGATCTTTGTTTTGTGGCTTCTCTAGCACAAGTTGGAGGAACCCCTTGCCACATCATCATGAGATCTCCAGATCTTAATTTTTGTTCAAACTCAAATACAAACATAACGAGGGGAGATGCATTGGTATTGATAAAATCCATGGATGGCGGAAAAACGTATTTATCAAGCTTCGATTTCAAATCTTGTACACTTGAAGCAGCTGTATCACCTGTATCGAAAATCTTAAAGAATTTTCTAGAATCTACACTAATAGTAGCTATATGATCATCTGCAGATGCCGGGAAGTGGCCGCCAGCCAAGGGAGAATCAATGAGATAGGGGGCTAATTTTTCATCAAAAGATATCCCATCAAGAAACGGAATAGCAACAATAGCTTCAGATATAGATTTCTCAAAATCATCAGGTAGCTCTCCAACTTTCTTGCTACTTTTTTTCACGAAAGAATCTATATCTCCAAATAGAATCTTTCGCAAATCTTTAATACCTTCTGATTTCATTTCTTCATCAGAAGGCCCTACTATTCTCAACACAATACCCTTTTTCTCAGTAGGACTAACAGACATTTGTGTCCAAATACCTCTTGAGCCTGCCCCTCCGCTTCTAGGTCCTGCTAGATTCTGATCTAATACGGGACATTCATATTTTGTTGAAATAACTAATTGTTCGAATTGAGATGGATCCTCTGAATCCGCCATGGAAGTGAGAATACCATATTTGTCGTACTCTGATTTTTCTAAAATCCTCTTTCCAAATAAACTAACAGAAGCACTTATGGGCATAATATTTTGAATTGCAGGAGAATTGGCATCAATAAGCGACCTAAAGGAAACCCCACTATCATCCACAAAATCCGGTATAAAATTATTTCCAATAGAGCAAGAATATGATGCGCTCATTCCATTGATTATTTGAGCTAAAGTGGGGGTGACGGTATCGTCTTCATCATTTAAATAGTTTAATGTAACGACTGATTTGCCGTAGTAATATGGTGGAGTATAAGGAGCATAAGCTGGATCACACAAATCAAAACACGCGAATGAATTAGTTAAAGCTAGGTCTGAAAATCTTACAGCAGGGCCAAATATTCTTCCCAGAGTACCAGAAAGAGAAATATTTGCCCCCCATGGTGAGCTGTCCTGTAGGTAGTTTGCATATGCCCCTCTTGTTAGAACTGTACCAGGAAGCGCCTCTAACTCTACTCTCATTCGATATGTATTTCCTTGTTCAAAAAATACTTGGCTCATCGGATTCGAAACAAAGTTTGTTAATTCGCCATTCTTTAAATACAAATTAACCGATTCAGCCAAAAAATTGTTAATAGCTAACTTGTAAAGATCATTAGCTTTATTTCCATCATATGTAAAATAATCATTGACGAGACCGTTTCCAACTGTATAAATTTTCTTATCAACAGGTAATCGTGTAAGATCATATAGTGTCTCGAATTGAATACGAAAATCATTTGACGAAGATATGAAAGTACTTTCAGCCGATGCTGTAAAGGGATAAGCCATGGTAGGCGGTGAACTATAGGCGGGCCAGTCTACCGCAATACCTGATTTTATAGTATTATACATTATTCCAGGAGCAAAAAATGGCTGTATAAAACTCTGCAATGTGGCTTGTGATGACTGGGTTGTAAATGCGGTGTGACCGGTTGCAGTGGAAATAGAAACACTGGGCGCTGTAGATACTCCTGTTACGTGAATTGCATAAGATTGAGAAAGTAGTGAAGCTATTTGAGCCGTCCGGGTCGCTGGGTAAAACCCATTATAAGGTAAAAGCTTTTTGTAACCCTCGCATGTTAATTTGATTTCAGATATATTAGAAAATGACTTATGGTCGTTTAAAATAATATCAAAATCTTTCAGGAAATCTGAAGTGCTATATTCTTTAAAAAATTCTGTGTTATATTTTTCTCCTAATTGGCTTGAAGTTATTGCAGCTCCATGAAGTTTCAGAAAATTCTTGGGAAGCTCAACACTAAAATCTCCACTAGTGGGAAAATTCATATAATATGGCATATAATCAGAAATGTTAAACTCTGGGATTATGGATGAATTTTTACCCGCTCTTTTAAGCGTTTCAGCATATTCCTCATAAGAATTATACCACGGGCCGTAGCCTATATTCCAATCTATGAGATAGTTCAATTCATTACCGGCTTTACCTTGTACAGGGCACATGGCCATCCAATCATCAGTACCAAAATATCTAGGACCGGCTTGGTGAATATTGATAATAGGATATGGTCCACCACCAGTAGTTTGGTAACACTCAGAATGGACAGGTCCCTTATGAAGAGAACCGCGTGAACTTGTATTTGAGGTTCGTCTTCTAGCTGTGGCTTCACCGCTGTCCATAGATGTACTAGGTCCATCTAATGGCCAAACACTTAGCGGCCCATTCTGCCATTGATCAGCAATTGATGTAAAACCGCCAGTAATATACGAATCAAATATATTTAACGCTGCTTTGATACCAGATGAAGATGTATCGGCTCTGGAGCGTTTGTGGAGGGAATCTTTCCAAAAAGTTCTAAAATCTCGACGGCCAATTCCGTTAGTATCGATACCAGCAACTTCTGCATAATTTAATCTCCCCCTCGTACCAGATAAAAACGTATTTTGTGTTCGAGGGTATATTTTTTTTGCGTATTCAACACTGACGAAAGAAACACCTGGTGCGCCGTATAAACCAAACATGGTCGTGTAGTCCTGCTCTGCATCTTTAAAATTATCTAAATTATTATCATAAAACTGAGCCAAATAATTAACGTCACTATTAGCAAACGTCTGCTTATTGTTACAATATGGCGCAGCTAAAATAATTTGTTGTGATCCTTCCGGAGAGACAGAATTCAAAGTAAATTTCAAACTTTTATTAGCATCAATAATAGCCGGGTCGATGATATTCACAACTCCCACCTCATTTTTGAAAAGATTAAAATTAGTACTAGTTTGGATATCAGCTTTTTCTTTTTCTTTCGTAACAGTTGTTCTAGCTATGGTTGAAAAAATACTATTTTTGTTATCATGCTTCAGCATAGCTCGGGTTGCCCACCCTGCATGACAAGCTAGTTGCCTCCAAGTCGAAAACCCATATGCAAATCCGGATTTTATAAGAACCAGATTGGTGGTATCAGCTCCATAAGAACTATTCAGTCCAGTTGTTGTCGTCTGTTTAAGTTCGGCAGTATGCGTTGAAAAATTTATTGGAACATAATAGGTGGTATTCATCCCAACAAAATCTTGTTGTAATCCTCCTACAGAACCTTGTGAAATAGATAAAAATGTAGCACTTGATGTATTTAAGATGTAACCAAATAATGAACTACCATCTTCTAAAGAAGATGTAATCCAGGCATATTGACGATCACTTTGTGGAATTTGATGCTGAACAAATCCATTATCACAAAATGATTGGGTCACAATACTAGATCCACTATTGACTAGTCTCTTTCTGGGGTTCCTCTGTATTTTATGAAAAGATGGCTGGTCGGTGTATGCATCATACCCACCAAAAATTGTGCGGTCCCTCAATAAGGCATTTAATGATTGAGTAGTTTGTATGGTTCGGAATTCATCGTAAGTATAGCCAGCAGGAGAAGTGAACTGGGTTCCATTTCTTATTAAACGTACTGAAGCGTTTCGATAATTTAAGCAGTTATAAGCAGATAACGTTAAAGTACCGGGATCCAAATAGCCATTCGATAAAACGGCTGGTGAACCAGGAGCAGAAAATCTGTCTTTGAAAACAACATTTTTCAGATTTGAATTAGAACGATTGAAAATGTTATAATCTAGATTACCCGTTAAAAACATAACTTCGGCAGTTGTTTGTGTGAAATTATCGCCAATCCCGTAATTGTCGCGTAACCACCCTTTTTGAGAACGAGCGGTGGTTGCTTGTATAACTTCATACTCTTTATTATAGTTTCCTACAATGGCTTTGGTCTGTTGAACGCTTCCTGCATACGAGCCAGTTGAATTTTTAATATTCTTAAAAACCACAGGTCTTTTAGCAATCTCATCTCTATAATATTCAGAGCCCACTTGGTCTAATGATCTACGCGTTAATGTTAAAATATTCGTACCAACAGTTAAATTATATAACTCACTTCGCTCCGTCACATCTCCCAGAACGGGATTATTAAATAAAACAGTATTATGTCTATACGGGCTTCCCCCCACATGCGCATTTGTGAATGGCCCCTGCATTGGCTGTTGAACTTCTGTTCCATAGTTATCAAGAAATTTTCGATTTAATTCAGCGCCCGTGAAATAAGTGTTTAAAGCAGTTTTATATCCATTCTGAACAGAAGAAGAAAATATTTCAAAAGGCAATAAATCCTCGCCATTCAAGGTCTCGCTATCAAAAGTTATTCCTACCCCTATGCGAGGCTTCGGAGGATCTAGTGGATTCCAATTATTGGTTGTTAGGGGATCTGCAACAAAAAAATCAATCTCGCTACTGCCAGAACTAATTTTGACGGTTGACGTAGTTTGCTCTCCGCGCCTTAAAGTTTCACCAACAAAGCCAGCATGATAATTGTATGTATCTCCAATCACACTTATTAAATTTGACCCAAAGAGTTTATATACTCTCCCAAGAGTAGGAATATCATTAGTGAGACCGTCGATGTCGATCATGTTGTTTTTCAAAACAGTACGGATTTTTTCCCTGTTTGTATCAATTACACTATCTCCCGTCGCAATTACGGGATTAGTTATATCTGCTCGCGTTCGCCAATATATTGAATTATAATTTTGAGCTGACTGGGGATTTGAAAGTTGTCCCGCAGATCCTAAAATTGAAGTTGGGGTATTAATGAAAGATCCATGGTCGACCAGAAAATTAGCTACTTCACTAATTTTTGCCGGTTGCGGAGATCCAATTGAGTTGAATCTGTTAACGGCGGCAGCCATGGCGGCTGTTTCTTCGTCGTACCCAGTACCCCCATCCGATGATGGCCTATCCGGATTTCGAGGCGCATTCCTTTCAATGGTAGGAAATTTATTCCAATATTTGTTTCTCTCCAAAACATGACTTTCAATAACATCGCGGGCTTGGTCGGCAAATGGAGCTGTCGCCGGTACCAGATTATTCAACATATTGGAGATGCTATTATCAATCCATTTATAAAATTCCAAAAATTTATCTAAATCGGGAGTATTCGAAGCTCTCTGAAAAAAGAGTTGTCTTATTTTCTCCATATTTTTGTATTGCGTCCGATATCTATTTACCGGGTCGCCAATAAGATTGTGAAAATCTTTCATTGTCGCGAAAAGATTAAGCATGTCCTCAGAAATCGCCCTATACATACTTTTCTCAAAAGCATAAAAATAATCTATGGGGCGTGATTCTCTAGTGAACACTTCTCCTTCGAAATCAACTACCTGGACTTGATCATCCGAATATACAATATCCGGCAATTCTTGCCTATAGGCGTAGATATTTTTACGCTCAACCACATCTGATGTAGAGGCTTCAAAGTTAATAGCTTTTCCAACATATTGTTGGGATAAAACACCAGATAATTGAGAATATCGAGAATCATTCGTTCCATAAGAAAAATCAGGTACATTAAATTCTCCACTTGTATCGCTGCCGGTTACAGTATCAAAATTCCAATTAAGAGCCAAGGTAGCCATCTGTGGGACTTCGATAGTTTTCGCCAGCAGCGCGTTGAAAGGATCACCATCTTTTTCAAATAAAAATGAATTTTCGTATGCATGCATCGTACCATAATTTTGATCATCTATAGCGTGTGTTAATAGTTCTTGCTTCGTTATATCTCTTAGCCAATATCTCAAAGAAGAAATATAAACATCAGAAGGATGGTTTACTGTAGAGCCAGTAAAATTCTCTCTATTTGCACCAACATACAATCTCTTGGCATCACCAAGAAAAACATAGCTGGTAGTAGTAACAGGGTCTGTCCATGACGAAGTAACAGTAAATTCATTAACAACTTGATTCTCTATCGTATTGATTCCTTGAAATTCAATATTAAGAGAAAAAGGACTCACATTTGTACCGGTAACAAATGGAAAGAAGGGACTTTTTTCTGGCTTTACTTTAACAGCAAAATTCCATTTTGAATTTTGATAAACATTTTGAAAATAATTGCTCGTTAATTTACCAAAAGCACCAGTTAAGAGAAAACATACGTCCGGATTTGATTCTACGATACTATTCTTGATAGCGTATACTTGAAAACTACCACTTCCATCCGTCTTTATCGTGGTAACGTCGCTATCTTGATTTAAATTTTCGGGTACATAGCACCCAAATATAGAAGATGTATAATATAAAAATTCTTTTGTAAAATTACTTTCAATACCAATATTTGGCGCATAGCGAGGAAAAACAACTTCTGTTTCTACAGTCACGGGAGCCGTTTCTATCCAATAAAAACCATTGCTTAAACTAACAGGGTCGTAACTATTGAAACCGCCTGAAATAAAGCCGACTGAATATGGATTCGAAGAATCGTAATTTATGTATATACTAGCATTATTGTTGTTGTAAAAATCTGCATATTTTTGTTTCGAGGAAGCTAAACGATAATTTGTTCGAATATCTTGCTGCTGGCCATTCGCATAAACACTTAAACGAAGTATTTCTTCATCGACGCCTAAGCATCTCAAAAGGTTTCGAAATGATTTCATCGTTCCTTTTGATTTATTAATATAAGTCAGATTATTGTAGATATTTTTATAAATCTGATTTTTAACATCGTAAAGCTTTTGAGCAAATAAGACTTTTTCATCTCTATTATTCGCATAATCAAACAACGAATTATCAGTTAATATTTCTTCAGTCTCAAAGCCATGATCACTTAGCAATCTTTGATTAAAGAAAAACGGCTTCTCTTTTTGTTCCGCATAACGTATATTTTTTAATGTCGGAAGTGCCTCTGTTTGAAGATATAGAGTATCTAAATAACTTGCTACAATTTGAACCATATTGGAAAGATTTTCTGAACCTTCATTGGCGTCCTGTTCGATTATCCAAGAAGGTATATTATTTATTAATGCATTGGCATTAACATAATCATATGATTCTCCTCTCTCTTTTAAATCTGCTAATTTCGAAATCACAGAAGGATGGGTACTATAAATAATTGGATCTTCGAATTCGTAAGAGGCTACAGAAGCAGATACCATGGCTGATCCTGTATTCCTATAGCCGGAAGCGTAACCTACAAAATTACCATTACTGATTCTTCCGGAATAATCCAACACAGTAGCGTCTACAGAAGCTGTACCGGTGATACCTTCGTTAAATTTATAATAAACTCCCAGATCAGTATTCGCAGTATCAGTATTGGTACCTCCTTTCACTTGATCGAGGTAGAACCTACCAATTTGTTCAGCATTTCTTTCTATTTTCCAATATCTAAATTCATCAAAAGAAGATCCAGAGACAGCACCCCAACCAATCGCTCCAGTTGTTTCCACGTCATTAGATACGGGGCCGGCATTTGCTCCAATAGCCGCGACTAATGAACCGGTTAATTCGCCTACTATACCTAAAGCAGAAGTCACTCCGGTGCATTTCCCGTCTAAATAAAGCTTCATATAGTTATAGCTACCCGAATTTCCATTAATAACGGCATAATGATGCCAGCTGCTATCTGCTATATCTGCTAATCCAGTAGAAAGACTGTGAGTGTGGGCTATGGTGCCTGACGAAATTCCAACATAAATAGTAGAAATATTGGCTGTTAAGCTATCTACGTAAATTCTATAATCGCCGCGTGTAGATCCGAGAGTTGAGCCGGTATTTAAAAGATGAAAAAGTGTTTCTGTTCTATTGTTGCCTCCATCACCTCCCCATCCCGTCTTGCGCAACCAGAATTCCACGGTAGAGCCCGTACCAGGACTAAATTTAAGGTTAGTTTCTCGATTACTAGCAGTGTTATAAAAATTTGCTTTTGAAATCGCCGTTGTCGATAGGCCCGGTTCTTTTTCTAATTTAAAATTACCATATGGATCGGCGTTGGGACCGCCTTTCAAAAAAACGTATTCAGCTGTAGTTGTACCACCTGTAGTTGTACTATAAAAATTAAATGGTGCGCCTGCAGGTTGATCATCATATCTGTAACCCGTTAATTTTCCGACAGTGATATAGCCTGTTGTTCTTGGATATTCATCTTCAAAAATATATCTATCTATATAAGAAGAGGACAGCTCCCAATTTATTTTTTCTTTTCCCGAACCATCGTAGGGATAAAAATTATGAATTCTCGTGAAGGCATCTTCATAATATTTTTTCGCTGAACCAAATTTTGCAAAATTCGAAGCAGTAGTAAAATCTATATGAGGAACAAATCTTTCTTTTTTATTCTCCAACGCTTCTAAAAAATCTGCAGATTCTACATCTCTAGTAATTGACTGAGCAGTAGAAGGAGTGAAAATAGAAGCTGGGTCATGCGCTGTGTCGCCGCCATGGGATTTTTCAGTGGTTGGGGCGTATCCAGGTATTGTTTTGCTAAATTTAGCCATCTAGATCTTCCTCAACTCTAAATCTAAATTTCTCTTTTACTTTTGTATATTGATTATTATTAAAATAAACAAACTCCATTTGATAACTATAACCAGGTTCAAATAGCGACATGTCTAAGTCAAAATAAGAGCCGGAAACATCATAAGATAATCTAGTATAAGAGCCGGGATTTCCGCTACTCTGGGGGGTGGTACTTCCTGTGCCGAATGTTATTGCTTCAACGCCATCTAATTCTCGCATAATTTTGTAATAAACATCTTCCAAAGTATAGTTCAATGGATCCGCATTTGCTACAGTGTAAATAGAAGGATTCCAATCCCTCTGTCTTGCAAAAAGCCTTATGCGAGTAGTTTCTTTTTCTAAATATACATCCTTAAGATTAGAAATATTAAAAGTATATTCTGACTGTGTACCGGCGATGGAAGCTTTGAAGACGTTTGGAGTAAAAGAACCGGTATGAATGATCGTTCCCGGCACTCCGCTCTCATTTAGATACCAGACATCAAATACTCTCGTAAGTGGCGTAGAAGAGGCAGTAAGTGCGAAGGATGCGGAATATATTCCCACAGTGTTGGGTAATGGTTGTTGATTTGCTAATACATAACCACCAGATATAACTGTTGGGGTTGAAGAATCTACATTAGTAACCGTAGAAATAACTGTAAGTGCAGATCCGGTAGGTAATGTATTATCTAGAGATCCAGAAAATAATTTTACAAAAACAGGAGGAGTTAAAGCGCCATCTGAAGTACTGTAAGGTGGAGGCAGAGACTTAAGCTGTCCATTAACATAAATATATAGAAACAATTTATTGAGACTATCATTAGCTGAAAGCAAACTACTACTATAATGAGTCTTGTTACGATCATCTTTTACTGAGGAATCCCATCTCGCCTCTATAAAAGGTCTTTTAAAGAAAAATTGCGAATTCCTACCAAATATCTTTTTAGTATAATAAGATCTTTTCGCGCCATTGGGGTTTTGTATTGAAGAGCCGCTATCAACACCAGCAGAACTAGAAAAGTACGCCTCTTGGCTTGAAGTTAAGTGTATACCAAGACCATAATTCTCAAAGCCAGTCAATCCACCAGTAAAGCCGCTTACGGTTATATCAGTAGCATCTGACGTCGCGACAGTGTTATTGCCGCCTGTTCCATCGATGACTTGGGTGAGTGTGAGTTCTGCGCCGGTTCCCCCACTGAAACCACTTACAGTCATATCAGTGGAATCTGTTGTTGTAATGGTGTTGTTACCGGGTTGTCCGGATACATCTTGTGTGAGCGTAACGGTAGCTGAAGCACCTTCTACCCATGTTATTTTACCATAGTGAGCATTGCTAGAGTTGTTACCTGCAGCGGTCGCCAACTCGGCCACCTTGCTGGCTGCTGGTGCACCTTGAATTCCTATTGATGTCGCGGTGGGTGCATAAGTATTGCTAGTCGAATCATCGTTAAGAGTGTAGACAACCTCTGTTCCATCGGTCGAGGTAACTGTGAAAGTTTCGTCGTCGTAATCACCAGCGGTGTCGCTGTTGAACTGCATTGTTGCTGTTGCAGCTGCAGCAGAATCTTTATCAACCGATATTTTATTATAATGAGCATTGCTAGAGTTTATAATAGCATCCTCAATTTTTCCCACAATCCAGGGCGCTGAAGGTCCACCCTGGATTCCTATATTTGTTGTGCTCGCACCATAAGTATTCGTTCCTGTATCATCGTCGAGTGTGTAGACAACTTCTGTTCCATCAGTTGACTGAACTGTAAAAGTTTCATCGTCATAATCAGAGGCTGCATTACTATTAAGCGTTATTGTTGCTGTTGCATTCACAGCTCCGGAAGATCCTCTAATCCAATTTTCTACAATAGCAGTTATATCTACTTCGATATCTTCAGTGCCCTTGGCTAGTGATTGAGATTGAGCGGAAGAAGTTAGATAGTCACCTCCGATTGCTGTCCAACTAGTATTAGCTTCTGAATTTATCCAATTTGCCCCTGTATTATCTTTTGTTAAATCTGTATAATCATCCAGATCCATACCGTAACCTTCTTCCCAAGAACGTGATACCGGAGTAACAACATAAACTGCATCTCTGGGGGTCGTCTGGCTTTGTTTGGCATTAAAAAGACGCAAATAAAAACTAACACTTCCTGATTCTGGGATAATAACATTATTTCTATCGCTCTCA
>Ga0209434_1000311_pt1 | contig 24725 bp, 10 predicted proteins | sample ETNvirnome_2_300_FD_184068 | JGI IMG/M metagenome (GOLD analysis project Ga0209434, IMG submission 184068) | Marine viral communities from the Pacific Ocean - ETNP_2_300 (SPAdes) (version 2) | ecosystem: Environmental > Aquatic > Marine > Oceanic | place: Pacific Ocean | collected 2013-06-22
ACAATTATATATCGAGCATCTGATATTTATTAATAATTTCCCTACTAGTATCAATTTCTTTGGAAATATCAACAACAACATCTCCAAAAATTAAAGTTAACAATCTATCTGCTATTTCATTACAACCTGGTATGGTATTAAGATCTGTAGAAGATCTTTCTTCATAACCTCCTGTAACCCTTCCAGATGTACTCGTTTGATCATCATAAATTAACATGGCAATATTAGCTTCATAAGTTTTTCTAAAATAAGGATCATCCCTAAAAACCTTAGCTATTATTTCTCTTGCTTCTTTAATACTTACGCATCTTTTATAATTCATATTTATCTCCTACTATTCATCAATATCCATAAGTTCGTATCTATTAGTCCTTTTTTCTATTTCTACAGTATCAGCTTTGAATGTTAATTCTGCTAAAAAATTCAAGCCGAACAGAACAGGGAGAATTAACATTTTGTTCTATTGTATAAGAAACAACATTTTCTACTTTTGTATCATTAATCCATATCTCAGTGCTCGAAGGGAGACCACCAACAATAGATATTTTATCCATTTTTTTTTCTCCATTCTATAATAAATCTTCTCCAGACTATCATATGGGCCTCTATCATTTCTTTTTTATGCTCCCTAGTCATTCCTCGACTATTTTCTCTATATTTTATTAATGGTTCTTGAATATTAAAAAATTCATAACCATCTAGAATAGCTTTCAACCATAAATCCATATCTGGAACGGTGTAAATACTCTTTTCTAACGTATAGCCATTATATTTATCGAAAATATCTTTCCTAAAAATAGTAGTAGGATCTATCATTGGATTTTTACAACGATAAGCAAAATCTCCAACTATTTCTCTATTTTTCTCAGGAGGATAATCCATCATTCCTATTTCTTCACTGTTTTCATTTATTTTAAGAGCATGACCTCCAATACAGAAAATCCCTCTTTTTTCCAATATTTCTATCTCTTTTTCGAACCGATGAGGCAAACTGATATCATCGCCATCGTGAATGGCTATATATTTGCCTCTAGAAGCTCTCACAGCCTCATTTCGCCTACTTGGGATGCGTTTGTTGGTAATATGGTCTATAAATTTAAAGTCCCCTGAAAAGCTTCCCAAGAGACTCTGAGCGACTTCGGAAGTATTGTCTATAGAACCATCATTAATGACAATAAATTCAAAATCTTTGAAAGTTTGATTAAAGACAGACTCAAAAGATGCTTTTAAATAAGAACTACAATTATAGATAGGTGTTATTACACTTAATAATGGTGTACTCATGAAGTAAAAATCTCATAATATTGTTTACAAATTTTATCCCAGTTGTATTTTTTCTCAACATTTTTTGTTCCTTCACTGGACAACCCTTTATACAATTCATCATTTGTCAATAAAGACAAGATGTTTTCAGCATATTTTTCTATTATTAAATTATCAATTATTTTATAACCTTTAGCATCTGTTTTATCATTATTTATAACAATCCCACCATTAAGATAAGAAACATTTCCCACATCCATTGAAACCCATGGTGTCCCAGCAGCCATCGATTCTAGTATAACTATTGGAGCAACTTCTTTTCTTGATGAAAAAACAAAAAGATCAGCTTGTTTAAAAGCACCAACAACATGTTCTCTGGAAGCATTTCTGACAAATGAATAAGGAACTCTCAAAGAAGCAAATTTTTGTTGACACCTATTCATAAATAACCTTTCATGAGGATATTTAATTGATGAAGAAATTAAAACAACTTTGAAATCTTGAAAATTATGTTTATCTCTCAGTTCAGCAGCTATATCTGGCAAATATTCTTGCCCTTTACCATAGAAAAAATTAGATACACAAAGCAAGACTTTCTTATCGTATAATTTATATTCTGCCCTAAAATCTATACAATTATCATTAAATTCATCCGGATTCACACCATTAGGAATAACCGTCACAGGAAAATTATTTTCTTTACACGCTTTATAATCTTGATAGATATTAGAATGAGTAATAATTTGAAATTTCTCTATATTCTCTTTAAATATCTTGAAACTTTCAGGATTTCCTAGCAGATCATACATCCCGACAGGAGCTAAAAATATTTTAGGCTCTATGAATCTAATCTTTTTTAAGATACTAGGAAAACCCCAAAAACTGTCACTATATACGAAAATAATATCAAAAGAATTAATATCATCTATAAGGTCTCTCCCTTTAAGACATTTTACATATTTTACATTTTTATGTATCTGATACTTATCTACACTATATGAAGATACTATTACATCAAAATCATAATCATTAACCATTCTCTCAGCTATATTTTTGAGAACCTCTTCAGTTCCTCCTATATGAGGATATGAAAAATTACAAAATATTCCTAGTTTTACCACCTATTTGTTCTTCCTAATCTTATTTTTTTAATATACCATCTAAATTTGTGTCCACAGCAAGGACACTTTTGACCTTCCTATATGTAGGCACAATCACAGACACGACACCATTGCCCTCTTAATGTAGATTTCTGTCCCATACTTCTATTAGTATCCCAAATCTTTCTTGTCTTGTGCATTCTTCTCCTATTAGAAACTATTTTAAATCACTTTACCATATCAAATTCTCATATTAAAAATAGGCATTTTATAATCTTTCCATTTTTCTTTAAACTTTTTCCAACTTTTCATAAAACCTTTTCTTCTTTCCCCACTAAGAGTCAAATTATGTTTTTGATGATCTATTACATTTGCACTGTTCCATCCTATTCTAAAACCACCAAAATCAGATCTAAAACAAAAATCAGGGTCTTCAAAATAAAAGGGGCTAAACCTTTCGTCAAATAAGCCCATATATTTTATAACTTCATTTTTTATCATCATTCCTCCGCAACCAACATAATTAAAATTTTCATTAAGTGACTGTATTCTTCTGAAAGGATAAAAATCCTTTTTCATCTGCCATGCTTCTTTCCCGATTACATCATAACCCTTGTCTGCTAATAAAAGATAACTATCCAACCAGTCTTTTTTAACAAATTGGTCATTATCAAGAAAGACAACATACTCAGAATATTTGTTAGATGATATCTGAAGAGAAGTAGAATAAGCTAGATTTCTTCCCCTAACAATACCTTCATTTTTATTGTGGAAAGACAATGAAAAATTTTTATAAGATAAACTCTTTAAGTATTCTCTTGTCCCATCTGTAGAAAAATTATCGGCAATAACTAATCCAAAATCTTTTGTATTCTTATAAATTAATTCTATAAATTGTTTAGTTACTTTTATATTATTATGGGTTAAAACTATAATCTCTGTTTTTACTTCAATTTTTCTTTTTTTTATTAACATAAATTAATTGCTAACACTTCTTATTATTACTGTTTCTGTTTGAACCTCTTCCCCTGCATCTAAAGAATCGTTAGGATAAATAATAGCATACCATTGATCTTCGACAGAAGTAAAAGAAGCATCTAACATAACCGTCCCTACCCCCAAAGATGTTTTCTCCATCGACATCCCGCTTGGAATAGATTCATTTGTTAATTCAGCAAACTCTTCAAAAACTCCAGAAGATATATTCTTTCTAAACCATTTGACAGTTGTTTCGTCACTTTGTGAAGCATCAACCAATACATTAATTTCAAAATCAAAAAAATCCCAAGTCAATACCAAATTTTGATTTTCATTAGGAAATAAAGGAAGAATTTTAGCATTACTAACAGTAGGTAGTGAATTTTGAACAACAATAACCGCACTACTTATTTTGTCTCCTTCCGTTAAACCAGATTTAGGAATAATTTGAACAACTATTTCATTAAACATAACAAGACCAACCTGCCCAGTGCTAGGACTTGATTCGCTAGGAATGATTCTATCAATTCTATGCCCTTCGTCAGAAACATGTCCAAATATTCCTCTTTTAAATTCTTCCCCATTAACAAGCCACACTATTTCTGAATTATTAATATTTGTATCGGAATAGAAGCTAGAACCTAAGTCTGGGTATATGACAGCAGTAATATCGGCAGATAAATTATCTATAATTGAACCATCCGATTTCATCCCTTTAACAGAAACTTCAGAAACAAACGGTTTAACTTCAATTACATTTAAAATATTTGATTTAACTACTTCTCCAAAGTCTTGACCATCACTGACTTGAACAGTACAATACACCCTGTCCCCTACATTTAATATAAATTCAGAATTATCTCTCGCTTTATCTATGGCGTTCTCTCCTTCAGATAAGTCTTCAAATTTAAAACTAAAAGCTTGAGAATAAAGAACGTCATTAAGATCTTCTACATCATTCCATTTTCTTAAATTATCTAAAAAAGAAATATGATTACCATTTATATACCATCTTATTTTTGTCTCAAGCGTATTCTCTTCGTCATGGTTAATACTATAAAAAGTATAAGAAAGTTCTATCGGTGTATACATTTCAGGATTGTCAGGGAAAATTAATATTTCTCTTGCTTCAGGTAAGATTTTAGAAGCAGGAGGAAAAAGATCTTTTCCTGTTGTATAAAGATTTCCAATACCATATATTTCTAAAGGAGTATCAACAGATTTATTTTCCAATTTTAAACCAATTCTATATTTATTTTGATTGGTAATATTTATCTTGTAATCCCCTTTTTGATAATCATCATCTAATAGAGAATTAAAGACTACTATCCCTTCTCTTGGAAAAACTTTATATTCATTTTCCGATATAATAATATTGTTTTCTCCATAGACAATAAAAGAAGAATAAGGATCCCATTGTCCATGAAGAGCCTTTAATGTAAAATTATTTATTTTTTCAAGAGGTTCTATTTCAAAATCACCAGTAGGGCTAGAGTATCTAATAGGAACAACTATTTTCCCATTCTGATCTACATGAGGTTTTGAATCTGTAGAATAATCGTCCCAATTATGAGATATTGATGTGGCTACACCAGCTTCTATTTGGTCAGAATCTATATCACTACCATTTACAGCAAGAGATATCTGATAGGGAGAAACCTCTGGCACGTCTTCTGTGTTAAGATATAAATATGCTTTCTTTATTTCATTATAAGTTATAACAATATTTCTTAAAAAAGGAGAAATAGCCTCCATAATATATTCATCCCTATCAAAACCAGTAATAAAAATTATATTAAATTTTATATATCTTGCATATGTTTCTTGAAATTCTGCTTCTTCGTTATATGTATATAATTTATTTATTTCAACAAAATTATATCCATCAGAACTAATAGATATACTCCAGTTCGCATTCGCAATTTCTGAAGATATACTAAATTGTGATAATATACTACTTAAAGATACAATTTCTTCCAAATCAACTGTAAACTGAAAAACTCCATAAGCTAATGCACCAACAGATTGCCCATAAAAAATAGTTATTATATCAGTTATATTTTCTTCTGTAACAAGGGTCAAACTTTGTCCCCCAGTTAAAAAACTAATTTTATTAAGCGAACTTGTATCTGTAGAATTAGCTTTTACAGACAAAGCAATAGGATCTATAATAGACAAATTCCCACAAAGAACAGGAACTCTTTTATAAGCATCTATATTATTTACAGATTCTATAGCCTCATCAACACTATACATGGAAGTATTTGTATCATTGTCAGTAAATAAATAAATTAATTTTTTGATTTCATCTACTTCGTTATCAGATAATATCTCTGCCGCAGAAAAAAGAGCATCAGAAAGAGGAGAAACACCAAAAGGAGTAGAATATCTTATATCTTCTATTTCATTCATTATTGTTTCAAAAGAAGAAGAATTAGTTTTTAATATATCTTTAACTTCTGGCAACCAATCTTTGTTATTAAAATAACTAACAAGAGCATTTTTAGAAATCTCTTTGTTATAATGAGCACCAGTTGTGTTCCCAGTAGTACTTTCTTTTGGTATTTCTACATTAGCATTATAAGGAACATCTACTGTCTCCCCATAATAATAATTATCTACAATATAAATTTCTATAGAAATTTTATAAGGTTCCCTTATTTCTCCTGTTTCTATAATAATTTTAGTTTGATTATCTTTATCTTCTTCTATTATTTGTTCATCCGGAATAGAAGTAAAATTATTATTAGTAATAATATTGTCGTCAATCCATTCGGATTCAGATCTCGTTTGAACCTCTTCTATATCCTGCAAAATATCTTCAGAACGAGGAACTAAAGTAACAACACCCCTGCCATTATTAATGGTTAATCTCCTATCTACAAAAAGAACAGAATATATTATAGTTTGGTCATCTAACAAATTAGAAGAACCCTTTTGATATTCAGAACTTTCATAAAAACTTCTCTCAACAACTTCACTAGAGGGTCCTTTAGGGAACTTTAAATAACCTCTTACTATAATATCAACCGGAGTAGTTAAATATCTTCCATATTTTTTTAACTCAATGGGTATAGACAAAGATTGTTCGCCATCAAGTCTAGAAGTAAAAGTTTTTACAAGATTAGCCATAATTAACTCTAAAGAATAATAATATCAAGTTTCCCTGCTGGAGTTCCATCTGTAAATCCTCCTAAAACAAAAATAGCAGGAATTCCATACTCATCATCTTCATAAGCAAAAACAGCACTAACTCCATTTTTGCCAATAGAAAGAAAAGGTAATGTAGAATTTTCATCATAACTACTACTATAATTATAAAATAAATATCTTGAATCTATTTTCTCTACTATATTTAAGTGCCCTGAATCGACATTAGAACCTCCTATTACATAATATTCAAATCCTTCTCTCAAATAGTCCTCAATTTCAGTAGCTTCATTTCTAACAATAGCAGAATGATATTTAGAAACAGGCATTTCTGCAAAAACATCAGTTGTATAAATATTTTCAGAAATAACTTCACCTGTGTTTACAGAAAAAGCATCTTTATGATAAATTAAAGCATCATCCCCATTTTGGTCTTTTCCTTCATTCCATGCTCCATTAAATACCATTATTCTACTTCCATCAACAATTGACAAAGGAGATATCCTCTGATAAAGATCTACTCCATTAGTTATTTCTACAGAAGTCCATTCATCTAAATCTATATCATAACGAAATATTCTGTTATTCAATTTAGTTATTTCGCTATTAACAATAGTATCTCCTTTGGAACCATATGACCTAGTAACAAATTTTATATCTGAAATTCCACATAAAACATATATATAATTATCAAGTTGGCTACCATCTAATTCAGGAATATATTCAGCAACTCCCATAGACACTCCCCACCTTCCCTCTCTTGGAAAAGTAGGCATAGAAGATAAAATATCCCATGTATTCGTTAATGGGTGATAAACTTCTAATTCATTAGTAACTTCAAATTTATTATTCTCTCTTGACCATTTTATTCCTCCTATACAATAAATATCATCTCCAACAACAACCGTCATTCCTCCATATCTACCATTAGATCCATTAAGAGGCATAGAACTCTCAAAGGTCCATTCATCTTCACTAATATTATATTTTTCATTAACAGGGGTAATTGATAGACTATCAAAATTATTATTTTTTAATCCTCCTATAACAAAAATGTCATTTCTTACAACACCAGCAAAAGCATCTCCTCTTCCTACTTGCATAGGAGATCTTTGTTTTCCACTACCAAAAATATTAGTATCGTCAACATCTTTTGAAAAAATATCTATTGTAGTAGGCATTTTCTCCGGAATATCAGGATTAGGAGTAGGAGTAGGAGTAGGCTCCGCATCTTCATGAATAATCTCCAAATCAAATTTTAATTCTACTGATCTATCCGTTTTACCAGCTTTATCATAAGTAGAAATTATTTTAATTTCTTCCTTAGTAGTTTGTTCGGGCATACGACTTGCTTGAATTCTAATATCAGCATAACTTCTATTTTCTGACTCATCTAAAAAAGTTTGAACAGAACTACTTGTAGATACAAATAAATTAGTCCCATCATTATTTCCAATAAGAACAGATATAAGAGTTCCATCAGGAACAGGCTCATTAGCAAAACTAACAGAAACTCTAACATCTATAATAGAATTACGAGAAACAATAAATGTCCCTCCTGTATTATTTTCCACATTATCAATTTTTATCCATATAAAAGAAATATGAAGAGGCTCATTAAAACAAAGTAAACAAGGAGGAACTCCATTCTCTATGTTTCCCCCTCCCATTAAAACAAAAGGTTCACCATTTATAAATAAAGTAGTTTCTCCTGAAATATCTATAGCACCCTCAAAATCTACTACATGTTCTTCTAGTATTCTTAAACAACTTAGATTAGACGATGGAAGTTTGGGAAATCCTTGATATATTACATCTGGACAACTCTCTTCTCCAGAACCATCAAAACTATTAGCTCTAATATAAATAACAGTGGTATCAGAACTATCATCATCAGGATCATAATCATTTAATTGAATATAAGAATCTCCGTAATCGATCTGTGTATTATTATTTGTTTCAAGGGTTCTTTCTCCTGTATACTCATCAATTATTTCAACAACTTCACCAGATAAAATTTCTATATTATCATTTGGAGTCATAATATGTACAATTTGTCCATATTGATTTAGTTCAAACAAAGAAGACTGTTCTTGAACAACACAATTTCTAAAAATATCAATAAGAGATGTAAAGGGTTGACCATCAGATTTACTAAAACCAACTATATTAGCAGTATTGGGATCCCTACTTATAAACATTTTTTTATAATGTATTCCATCTGTCCATAATTTATTTCTTCGTGCATTAAGGTAAAAATCTTCCATTTCCATTAAAAATCTAGCACCAAAAGATTCTGATCTTATTTCATTATGTTGAATTATTAACTTTTGAGAAACTGTACTACTTTCATTATTATATACAATTGAGGCACTTAACACATGGAATTCTCTAATAAACTTATTAAGATTTTGCACAGGTCCAAAAAATACATTTCTCGCAACACCATTTCTAGTATAAGAATAGACACCATTAGAGATAGGAACATTATCAATAGAATAAATATGTCTATCAGGAACATCTACTGCTTTTTCAAAAGATAATTCCCACTGTACAACAGATAAATCAGGAACAGGAATTGCTTCATATAAAGGATCATTTATATTCGGATGATCTGTATTAATATTATACGCAACAGCAATTTGTTCTATTCTTTCTGTTCCATCAGCTTTTGGAGCAGATGCATGTGAAAATTCAATTCTTAATGTACTTTGAAAAACAATATTAAGACTATCTAAAGAATCAAACCCAGAACGAGAACTTTTTGCGTAAAGAATTGTCTTTTGAGATAAAGTAGGAGGAGAAATAGGGATATCTACATAAGAAATAGGAACTTCCCCTTCAAATCCTTGTCTAACTATTAAATTATTAGCCGGGAGAAGAACAGTTTCACTCCTATTAGTTTTAATAAAAGATGGAAAACAACCATCATTCCCCTCTGGAACACCTGGGATATCAGAACAAAGATCAACATCAGCATCCCAGATAGCAACATCAACAGAACCAGAAGGAACAGGTTCTCCCTTATAACTAAGTTTAGCTCTAGCTACAAAAGGAGAACTTGATCCAACATAAACACCATTAAAATCACAAGAAAAAGGTTTTAAATTATCTTCTTCATCATAAACATAACACCTTTGAGTTACCAATTGGTTGTCTCTATTTACAAGTTCAATTTTCCATGGATTTGTAAAAGTAACAACAACTGGTTCTGATAAATATTCAAAAACATTTTTAGTATTATCCTTAGAATCTGGAATATAAGATTTTAATCGAACCTCAAAAGTAGCCTTAGAAATTACAGACATAATAGAAACATCTGATGTCATAGATAACGTACCCTTTACTATTCCATCCTCTAATTTAGAAATAGAAAAACTATAAGAGTCAGCATCCTCAAATTCTACAGCAGATATATCTTCAAAAACATCATCTACTGCTGATAATCTTTCTATTGATGGGGAAACAACCATCTCTACGAGTGCGTCATCTGATACCGACTGTCCGATATCATCAATAACAACAGAATATAAAAGAACAGTTTCGTCAAAATGAGCTTCTACATTTTCAATATTCTTTACAGCTTGATCCCATCCAATACTTATAGAACTATCACTAACAATTTGATAATGAAGATTTTGAACATCTGGCAAAGGAATTTGGGACTCTCCAAGTGCAGAAGAAGAAGGTCTTGCTGATGCTTGTAAAAAAGTAGAAGATGGTCTATCAAACTTATCAACATTTACTATTTTATAAAAAATATCTTCATCATTAGATAAATTTCTATGAACAAAACTATTATTAGTAGGTAATCCAGAAAATAACAAATTTCCAGTAACCCCAAAATCACTAACTACAATATCGTTTTCAAAAGAATAATAAATTCTTATACCAACCACCCTACTATCATCAATAGCATCTGTATTCTTCCATCTTAAATAAACTTTTTTATTTCCCGCTAAAGAAATATAAGACCCATCTTGTTCAGGAGGAGTGAGAGGTGTAGACAGTTCTAGCCATTGACTATTATCAACAGGCTTAGACATATCTACCTGTAGAAACGGAGAATCTGTAGAAAAACTATAATTACCTATAGTATTTCTAGAATATATTCTATAATAAGAAAAAGAATCTGTTAAAAAATCATCTGAATCAACAACAGAATAATTTCCCGGTTGTACATTAGTAGAATTAGATAATATTATTCCATCCTTTTCCCATGTTGGAATCCTTTCCTTATTTTTTACAACAACAATTTCTCCCTCTTCAAAATTATAATCTTCAGGAATTGTATAATTTAATACAACTATTCTATCCCCATTATCTCCCTTCGTTCCCAAAGATTGTTTATTAATATAATCTGAATTTCTTACTAAAGAATGAATACTAACTTCTGTTATTTTTCCATAAAAATATTTACCAAAATTTCCTCCATCATAAGAAGCACCAATTGAAAAATATACATTACCATTATTTGATAAAAATGAATCTCCTAGTCCAGATGGATCAGCATTAGAACTAGATTGTAGTATACCATCAACATAAAATAAAACTGTTTCCGTATTATTATCATAAGTAACAGCTACATGTTGCCATCTATTTTCTCCTATAACTTCATTATTTGTAGAAAAATAAGAAGACCCTTTTCCTTGAAACCTAAGATATTTACCATATTGATATAAAACATAATGTTGGTCATAAGAACTAGAAGGATTAAATGTTGAAAAAGCAGAAACTATAAAATGTTCACCTTCATCTGTATAAGGATATATCCACGCCATTATTGTTATCTGCCCACTGTTAGTAAAATCTATACCCAAAACCCCTTCAGAATCATTAACATAAGCAGCGGTATTTTCACCATCAAATCTAAGAGCAGACTCTCCAGAGGGAACAAAACTTTCGTTTTCCCATCTTACAAGATAAGATTCATCCGTTATTGTTAAATGTTTTTTATTATTATTAAAATCATAAACCGTATTTTCTTTTCCCTCGTCAAAATGCCATAAACCTATAGTATAATCATCTTTAATAACTCCACTTCCAAGAAAAGGATTTCCTTTAGATGCTTCATCAGAAGAAATCCATGTTTTAAAGATAGAAACACCTCTGGGAACAATCCTTCTTCTTGGTACAACTTCTATTCTAACTCCTTCGCTGAAATGATAATCGCTATCATAAGTATATACTGTATAATAATAAGTTTGATTTGATAAAACATCATCATCAAAAATTTTAGAAATATAATTGTCCTCTAAAACTTCTCCATCTATATAAGAATTAGGATAATGATCACTATTTTTAACAATACGAATTCCAGCAAAATTAGAATCTGGATCAGCAAACATTAAATTTTTTAAAGAATTTAAATCTATGATATCAACATCTTCTGTTTGAACCATCCCAAAGAAAAGAATATTAGTATAAACTGAACCAAATTTTATTAAATTATAAAAAACAGAACCACCATAATTTTCATCTATTCTTCTTATAAATCGTTCAATAATATCATGACGATATCCAGGATTATCATTCCACGTCATACTTCCACTCTGATCTACAATTATAGTAATTATTCTATCAGAAAATTCTAATTCAACTCTTTCTGTTCCATCTCCATTTGCAATTATTCTAGTATTCTCTAAAGAATTGTTAATTTTATCAGAAAAAATATTTATATTATTTGTAGAAGAAACACTTTGTTCCATTCTAACTTTTTGAGAAACTTCATCTATTGCATCAAAATCACTTGAAACAGAAAAAGCATGTCTTTTGTCATAATTTAAATACCACTCTCCACTAGAAAGATCTGAAGGGTCTTTTCCAATAGCTTTGTAATAATCAAATAAATCAAACTTTGATGCCATATTCTATATCCTTATCGCAGAAGATAAACTCATATATTCATCATTATCTACAATTTGCCAAAAAACAAGATTAGTATCACTATAACCAGTTATAGACAAAACTAAAAAATAATTTCCATAAAAATCAAAAGTATCATCCCATCCCAATCTACTATCTAAAATATTTATATTAAAATTATACCAATCATCATGAACAACTTCTTCTATAGTTGTTTTGTAATCATAAATAAACAAAGGAGCAGTAGGAACTGAAAAATCTGGAAGAACATATTCATCATATTTACAATGATATACTTTAAGATGTAAAGTAAGATAAGGACTTTCTGTATAAAAAGGTCCATCAGCATAAGCATAATACGTATTTGACTCTCCCTCGTATTCGTCTATTATTTCCGCATCTAAATATATCTTATCAAGTATAACTCCTTTTTCCTTTAATCTTATTCCAAAAACATGTTCTTTTGTATCTGGAAGAACTATTCTTCTGTTAATCCATGTCCATTCTGATTCAACTACAGTATCATTTATTTGATGAACAACAATATTGTCTAATAAAATATCAGCTTGAAAAGTATTAGATTCTTCAGATCTACATCTTAACCAAATATCAAAAACATCAGAAGCAGCAGCTTTAATAGGATATTCTAAAATTCCAAAATGAATAGAAGTCCCTCCCAAGATAGAAAGCGTAGGTTCATTAGCCAAAGCCATATATCCGTTCCCAGTATAACCATCCACTCTGTCGTCAAAAATTATTTTATTAAGTTTTTGATCTAAATTATAAAAATTGGTAGCATCAATAACATTTTTTCTATCATTATATATTGTCCAATAATTAGCCAAATTATTTCCTACTCTTTTTAGATACAAAGAAGCTTTACTTGGAACATATTTACGATTAACATTAAACTCCTGTCCTAACCTTAAAACAGTTGTAGAATTCGTAAATAAATAAGCCGCTCCAGAATTTATTACCGATGAAGTATCATGAAGACTAGCTCCAATAATAATATCCTCATTATCAATACTAACTGATACCCCAAAATTATCACCAGAAACTCCATCAGAAGATACAACTTTTTCTATGTATTGCCACCCTCTTTTTCTATAAAAAATATCTACTACACCCCTAGAGTTTCTTGCTCCAGGAGACCCAACAACAAGATAATCTCCCTTAATAAAAACTGAACTACCAAAATTATTTCCTTCATATGATGATGTTTCTGCCTTGCCCACTATTTTCTTTATCTCATACCATTGATCTGTAATAAACTTAAAAATATAAACTGCTCCAGCAAATTGTTCACCATTTTCAGATGTCTTATTAGAAGACCCAACTACTAAATAATCATTATCCATAGATACAGAAATTCCAAAATCATCGTTATCAGAAATATCAGAAGAAATTATACTATCAAAAAGACCCCATTGATCCTCTCCCCCTTGATCTTTATAATATACATATATTATACCCTGATTATTATTTTTCCCGTTAGACCCAACTATAACAAAATTAGAATTTACTGTTACATCAGAACCAACATTATCATTATTTTCTACATCTGCAACAATAAATGTTTTTCTTAAGACAAGAATATTATTCACTATCTCAAAAAGATATGCCAAACCTTGTCCACTGTTACTACCAGGAGAACCTACAACAACATAATCATTAAAAATATCTATTGACTTCCCAAACTCATCGTCTACACTATTATTTGGAGAAATTTGAGAAGAAATATAAACCCATTCGTCCTCTACCAACCTTCTAAAAAAATGTATAGTTCCAGTGCTACTATTAGAACCATATTCTCCAACTATTATATAATTTTTTTGTATTGCTACTCTATACCCAAAAAAATTATTTTCACTAGAAACAGGTGAAATAAATTTCTTTAAAAAACTCCAAGTTCCATCTTCTCTTTTTTTAAATATAAATATAGATCCTCTACCACTATTTTCCTGAGGACTTCCTACTACAGCATAATATCCATCTATATACACAGAAGACCCAAACTCGTCATTTGCAGATACTGCCGTAGAATTAATTTTTGTGTTAATAGTAAAAACCATTTTTATAATCTTATAGGATAATTTGAATAAGGAATCTGAACTAAATTATAACCAAACAACCACACATTATCATCAATTACTAAAATCTTGTGAATAGCAGATAAAGAGGTATATTCTCTTAAATCAAAAACTCCATCTTCTAAAACATAATATGTTCCGTTACCCATAGCAACATACATTCTTTCATTAGAATTATCTACGAAAATATCATTAATTACATTATCTTCTTCCGGATTATTACCCATTATAACCTGAACTAGACGAGGATTATCTCCATAGAAACTACCTCTATTTACATCTATATCGACATATAAACTATCATTAGTAGCTATATATATAGTATTCCCAAATTTAACAATTTTACTTACCTCAAAATTATCAACCACATCCATTTTATCAAAATGATAACCATCTACTGTAGAATATATATCTTTTTTAATTACACCATCTTCTTCTGTTGTTACATATGCAAACAATAAATCTAGACTAGATATAACTGTTATAGGATAAACAATAACAGAATCTGTTGTTTGAATATTACTTTTATCCCAATTAACATCATCAGCAGATTTATAATAAAGACCATCAGAACCACCAACCACTATATTATTTAAAACAAATCCTATTGAATATAAATCTTTAGAAAGACCACTCTTATCTAATTTACTCCAATTTGTCCCATAATCCTCCGATTTATAAATATTTTTATTTGTTAAAACATACAAATTAGAATCATTTTTTACAACTTGTTTGACTACCTCGTTTGAAAGATCTCCAATCACAAGTTCTTCTATATCTAAAGTTTCTACCTTAATGGTTAAAACACCTTTTGCTCCTCCAATAAATATTTTATTTATTTCACTAACAAATAAAACTGAGGAAGGGTAAGACAAAGAAAGAATAATATCTTTATCATAAACTTGTTCTATATAATTTACTGTAGAATTGAGCGTATCATAAAAATCATTATCTCTTGGAATTATATAGTTAGCCTGAAAAGCAGAACTTAAATCATTTTGTCTATCAGGCCACTCTTTTTCATTAAACAAACCTAATTTAATAATATTCGCTTGTTGAATTTTAGATAATGCAGACGGAAACCCAGAATTAAACTCTTCAAAAACATCTTCTACTTCTCTATGACTATTTTCTCCTATATTTTTAACAGTACAACCTATTATATCCAATGTTAATACATCATATTTATCATATATATTATCAAAAATAAACATACCTGTTGAAACATCAGCAGTTCCAATACTTACCTGCTGATCATCGCTAAAAATTCTAATACCAGAAACAATATTTTGATATTTCATTTCCCCCGCAGAAGTAAGAACAGCTGGTTCCCATCCTTTTACATCAATTGAAGGATATTTCATAGGAACAGTTATAGTCGTCCCATTATCTGTTATATCTATAATTTTAACAGATTCATATAATTGAGATTTAAATCTATTAATATTATTAAAAATTCTTGTAACAGTATCTCTTAAATTATCTCCCTCTGGTACATCATTCCCAGATAATATCCCTATATCTGTTTCTATTTGAGTCTTATAAATATCTGCTGTTAATTTATTAGAAGTTGTGTCATCATAAACAGGAAATTGAAAATTTGTAAATTCAGTTGTATCAATTTCTATTTCATTAGTAGATTCTCCAATTTTAACTTCATTAGAATAAATATTAAATTCTGCATCATATTTTTGCTCAACCCAACCTTCATATTCTGCTATATAAATATCATATTTATTAGAGACTTCAACAGTAGTATTATAATCTAATTTTTCATCAAAACTAACATTATGAAAAGCCCCACCATTATTATAGTAAAATCCAATAGTCTGTAATTCTCCATCTACATAAAAAGATGGTATTACACTATTTTGTTGTTCATATTGCAACCATATTCTATCACCATCTACCCCAAATAACCTTCTATCACTTCCTATCAATAACACAGGATCACTATTGATTATATTAAGAGATGTTACTACAGGATTATTATTAGATCTATTTACAAAAGGCAACGCTGAAGTAAATTCTATAAAAGCCATTTTTTCTCCTTACATATAAATAATATCTGAAAATTTCTCATTCTTCATATTAAAAAATCCCTATAAATATTAGAAGTAATTAAAGAAACTTTTATCCCCTCATCAGTAGTTATATAGATTCTATCATTAAAAATAAGTATCTTTCTAGATTTTTTTACATCTAACTCTGCTATTTTCACAAAATCTGTCCAATCCCCCAAAAATGCACTATAATTTTGTCTATATATAGCTTTGTTCGCTAAAGCAAAAATATAATCACCTTCTTTAGCAAAACTGTAAATCTTAACTGAAACATTTAAATCTGTTATAAATTCCCAACTTCTTCCCTGATTAAATGATTGAAGAATACCAAGCTCATTACTTATTATTAACCTGTCTGAATAATTAATTGATGGATCTATATCAACAGTCTTATTAGAATGATATAATAATCCATAAATATCATTACTCCTCACCCCTGTAATAGACAATTGTTCCCAAGTATCTTCTATATAAGGGACATCTCTGTTCAATCTAAAAACTCCCAGATCAGTAGAAATATATACATTTCCTACAGTATCTCCCGTTATATCTCTAATAGCCTTAACATGATCTAAACCATCCATTTTGGTCCATAAAGAAAAATCAACACCATCATTTTTATATACCCCATAATTAGTAACAGCAAAATAATCTCCTATAGAAGATTTATATAATCTATAAACCGCCTCAGGCATACTTATTTTTTTATTCGAAGGCCAAGAACTTCCTAAATCTGAACTATACCATATTCCACTGCTTGTAGCAGCAAGTATTTTACTGTCTTCTATTTTTAAAATATCATAAAAAGTAACTGAATCTCCCATCTTGTTTCTATCATCGTTAGTATAAGTATAAATAAGATTATATAGAAAATTATCCCTTGTTTCCATTGGTAGTCTAAGAGGTAATAGCCGCTCTTTTACTCTACCCCTATGATCTACAATAGGAAGTTGATGAATACTTATCTCTCCGCTTTTGAACTGAGTAGCATCGAGACTATCTATCCTGTCTGCTGATAGTGTATTAGAAGTTTCTTCTATACCAATTAACTGTACAGTTATTAAAGGAGGAGAAAGATAAGGAACCTTAGGACACTGTGGACCAGCATCTGGATTTAGAGTTACAAATTCAGAATCAGGTAAAGGCTCTTCACAAATTGTATATAAAATATCATTAAATATTAATGTCCCACTACCTCCATCCACATTATATAAAACTGGAGAAACACCTTGTTGCGTTTGTCTTAAAGAAACAACATCTGTATTTCCATTATCATCAACAAAATAATCTTCATTAATATCTCCCGTTATTCTGACAATATAGCTAGTAGCTCCATCAATATCTACTTCTGTAGAATATGTCCTATAATCTACTGTTACCCACTCATCAACAAAAGCATTAGATCTAAGTTCTATTCTTCTATCACCATTAGAATCCAATTTATGATTATGATCAGCTAATTCTTCTCTTGTTTTTGTTCTAATTGGGTCTTCATAATTAAGCAACTCTGTAGCTAATGTATTATCAATTACCATATTCCCAGAAATGTCAGTAGCAACAGAACCCATAATAATAGCATTAGATGGAGGAATGGTAGACTCTGTTACAAAAAGATCTACTTCATTTCTGAATTTCCTTATCATATAATAATATGTTTCTTCATTTTTTAATATACCATTCGCATCTATATAACTCGTGTCTGAAGAAGTAGCATATCCTATAAGAGAAAATGAATAATTATTTCCAACAGATTTAAAAACTTCATACCCATCAAAAACTTCAGCACTATAGTCCCATATAAGTTGAGAACCAAGTTCATTATCAGCAATGATACTAACAACTAGATTTTCTGGAATTGAAAAAAAAGAAGATTGAACAGGCGTAACTGGTCCAACCGTAAATGAGGCAGGAAGAGAAACCGTAACATCATAGCTTTCGTTCCCATAATTATCTACAGAAACTACAAGATAAGTATATCTATTACCGTTATCAACGCTATTGTCTACAAAATAATTCTGATCTGAGGAAACCGAACCAACCGAACTAAAATCAGTTAACTTAAGATAAAGAGTATAATCAGCTCTATATATTTTATATGAACTAATAAAACTATCTTCAGTATTAAAGTTCCATGTTAAAGTTACCTGTTTATCTCCACTAAAAGCCGTTACATTTGCAGGAGCAGAAGGTGTCAAAGTTTCTTGATCGCTTTCAGTAAATCTTTTTGCTCCAGAATATTGATCTCCTATTCTGCCAAAAATATCAACAGATTTTACTATTATATCATACCTCGTATTTATCCCAAAATATTGACTAGGAATAACATAATTTGTTATTTTTTCGATATTCACGTCATCCGCAAAAAGATTATCTTCTGTTCCCGTCAAATCTACAATATTAACAGTTAAAAGATTGTAATCAAAAAAACGACTTTCCGGATTAGTCCACATTATTGAAACGCTATTATCAGGCAATCTCTCAATATTAAAATCTGTTATAGAAGATAATAATGTATATGTCGGAGTCCTATTGATTCTTTTAATAATTCCACTGCTTACATTCCCATCAGTATCAACAGTTTGTATTATAAGTAAATAAGGGACATACTCTTTAAAAGATTCATATGATATAGTTCCATCCTCTTTTTCGAAAGGAATAAAAAGAAGATGATAATTAAAACAGTCGTCTCCGACAATAGATTGCCCTCCACAATCAAAATTATTACAATTTACTTTATTTTCTGATGAGAGTAAAGAAATAGGTTCAGATACTCTCCTTCCATTTTCAATAAAAGTAATCCAATATTCCTCAGGAAACGGGCGATCTGGAATATAAGGATCATCTGAATAATATCCTTGATAACTCCACTTGACATCAGCTTCCATTTTAACTTGTTCAAAATCACTTTGCTCAAAAGAGATATCTGCACAAGAAACCTCTCCAGAGCCGTCTTTATATGCAGGACGACCAATACTAGAAATAACATTTGATTCTATGCCTGTATAACTAACAGCATATATAGAAATTCTATAGTCCTCATCATTAGATAGATCTCTAATTATAGCCATTTGTGAACCAAAATCTTCATCGGTTAGATCAACAGAAAGAGAATAAGACACTCCAACTTCATTACCAAAATTATTTAACTGTTGAACTTCGACCCTATACTCAATAACAGTTGTGGAAGAAGAACTGTCCCATATCACTTGTAGGAATTCATCTCTAGAGAAAATTTGCATAAAAATCGGAGCAATGGGAATTCTTGTATCTGGATTTGTTCTAAGAGATATTTCAACAGGAGAACTCATATTCCCACTTAAATCGACAGCAATAACCTGATAAGTATATGAAGAATCTTGTACTAAATTTTCATCAATATAGGTTATCTCTGTGGTTTGCCCCATCTCTAATAAACCCCCATAGACTTCATCATTATATCTTTTTATTAAATAATGACTAAAATCAGATTCTGTATTAGCATCCCAAGAAAAAGCAAGTTGATTATAAGATCTCAAACTTACAATTTCTATTAAATTTTTAGGATTGTCAGGAGGAATAAGATTACTAGCCACTACGCTACCTATATTAGAATAACCACTTGCTCCTCCTATTACCCCCTCTTTCTTTTTTATATAAATATATTTTACTGTATTATTTTGTACAGTATATTCAAGTATACCAAAAGACTGCAAAACTCTTTTTTCAATAATACCCATCCCAGGTAAAACATTAATTGCAAGCGTATCGCCAATAGAAGGATCTTCAAAAACACCTTCTACTATATTCCATCCTAAAATTCTACCTTCACCTACTATATCCGAAATAAAAGCCATCTGATTATCAATAATCGTAAACCTTCTTCTATCGGAACTAGCTGAATAGCTATCTCCCCAAGTAAAAGCTTCTAATCTATAATGTGGAGTTCTAATTGGCATATTTTATTGTAAATTTAATGTAATTGTCTCTTTGTTTTCCAGTTCAAACATAATTCCAAAGTTTTTAACTATAGGAACTTCAAAGACACTATCACAAGTATAAGGATCATAACATTCCAAAGATAAATCTCTCGCCTGAAAACTATAAGAATTAGAAGCAAAAACATATTGAACCTGATCATGAGCTTCTATAACTAGATAATATATTCTATTAAAAACAAAATCTTCTAGAATTGGTCTATAAATAATATTTATCGTTTCGCCAGGTTCTACACTTACACCATCAAGAGAAAGAACTTTACCATCTGCAATCCATCCGCTTGTGTCGTTCCCACTAAAAATTGTTAAATATTCTCTTGTCCTCTCAGCATCCTCATAAAATTTAATTCTAAAGTGATAATCTTGAACAACAGCTTCATCATTCGTAAATTGAAAATCAATAATATCTACAAAACTAGAAGTACAAGCAATGATAAGAGTATAATTAACTAAAATTGTTTCAAAAACAGGAGAAGAACTACTAGGATTTTGTGTTCCCTTAATTTCAATAAAATAATATTTATCACACCTTATATCAGAATAAGGTGGAACAGTAAATAAAATACTTACTTCCTCATTGTTCTCTATCTCTACACCATTTACTCCTATTTTATTTCCATCTACACTAAATCCATCTTGGTTTTCATAAGAATAAAAAGTTGCCACTTTTTGATTTAATTCATGATCTTCATACAATGAAACTTCAAAATGATAATTTTTAGTAACATTCCAAAGTGTATTTGTAAAATTAAAATCAATAGTATTAATAAAAGTTGCTATAGAGTATGGATCTTCATCTGCCTTAACAGAATCAATTTCATAAATTCCCTGGCTTGGGGTTATAAATTTAATTCCCACTCTTAAATTTTCAGCTAAAGAAGTAACATCAAATAATCTGTTTTCATCCACAATAGTATAATCTGCCCAATCCACAGAATTATTTGTGTTCAAAGCAAAAACCACATCAGCAGAAACAGGAACTATTTTTTGACTAGTAAGAATTCCCTTTTTAACCTTACTAGGAAGAACAAAATTAGTAGTAAAGAAATGAACCGACTCGCTAGTTACAACTCTTACACTAGCTCTGTAGAAAGTAGGACTTATTCCTTTTGACCTACTGACAAGTTCTACTTTGAATTGTAGAAATTGCCCTGAATAAACAGACAAACCAACCCCTCCAGCATTATTATTATTAAAAGGTCCGATCCAGTCCTCTAATAAAATATCATTTCTAGAAGATGAAGTTCTAATATAAACCAAAACATCTGTATCCGTAGGTGTTGTAGCTTGCCAAGAAATTGTCTCCCATTTTACTAGATCATTAGTCCCATTAAAAATTTCACTCTCATAAACACCTTTTTCTTCTTCAACTTTACTTCCTGAATAAAATTTATTACTCCCTCTTATAGTAAAAACTGTACTTCCTGATTCATTAATTTCAAATAACTTATTTTCATTTACATAATCAAGAAGATCTTCTAACCTTATACTATCAGTAAATTCTGATTTTATTTCCCCTGCATTATCTCCAGTTTGATAATACAACTCACTCTCATTCCCTGCCCTATCTATCAACTTTAAATAAATATTTTTATCTTGTGTAATTGAAGATATTTTAGTTATTTTAGAACTAGAAATAACATAAAGATCTCCATAATTAGATTCTCTTGTGTCCAAAGTAATATCTTTAATATCTTCATCATGAGTATACTTCCACGACCACACACCAGATTGGGTTAAATAATAAACAGACTTACCAATAGCAACATAAATAGTAGAAACATCAGAGCTATCAACAAAAACTTTCATAGCCGAAACTTCAGACGGAATAGTTCTAAAAGAAACATCATAAGAGCTACTATCTACGGTTGACCTACGAACAATCCCATTTCTCATTCCTCCCGTAAAAATTAGATCTTGACTATTATGTTTAAGGTATTCAATTGAAACAAGAGGTTCATTATCGTTGTGAATAGCCAAACCTACTTTATTGATAATATCTATTTCATACACAAAACCAAAAGATCCAGTTGCCGCCAATAAAGTATCTTTCCCCTCTATTCTAGTAATGTCATAAACATTATCCCCTATCCCATTAACAACTACAGAAAGTACAGCACCATCAAAAGAATAAACAGCACCATTTCTAACCTCAGGAACATACTCATTTATAACTACATCTCCATCTCCAGTCCCAATATATAATATATTATTATGTTCTTTATAACAAAAAGCTCTATATTCTGCAAAAGAAAAAATATTTTCTAACTCAAGACTTGAAAAAACACCATTACTTTCAATACGATTATAAACATATAATCTTGCAGGAACAAACGAGTTTCCTACACTAACAATGATTTTTTCATTGACAACTTGGACAGAAAAAGAAGTTACAAAATCCACAGAATCATTATCATCATAAGAAAGAACTTGCTGCCACTCTTCCTCTAAAACACCACGTCTATATACACGTCCTGGTTGAGAAGTACTAGCGTAAAATTCCCTAAACTCTGCAAGATAGGTTATAGAACTGCCAGATGTTAATTCAAAAGTCTTTTCTGTAGTAATATTATCAAGTGAAAAATCTAAATCATGTTCTATGGCTGAAGAAAAAGGTATACTACTTTGGGAAATTGATCCGTCTGTTGTAAAATTAGGATAATTAGAAACTATCATATCGCTTATACCAGAACCATTTTCTCCATCTGTAGCTCCTGTTATATTAACCCTTATAATATTTCTATCTATTTGTTCCTCTATATTAATTCCCTTATTAGTTACATCTAAAAAATAAGGAGGAATTGTATCTAAAGAAATTTTATCAAAAGGAAGATTCTTAACAGTATCATTAACTTTAACCTGATTATCATATCCATAAGTAACAAGATACATAATATCATTATTATTTGTTACTCCTTCATATGGATCCACAAAAACATCATTTATTCTTATAGTTCTTTCCCCTAATCCTATTTTCTCGTCTCCAGTTTGAACAAAAGAATGCTTTAAACTTAAATCTTTTCTTAATACTATTTCTACTATATCAGTATTTAACAAAGAAGTTTCAAATTTAATTAATTTTTTATCAATATCTCTATCATAACCAAAACTATATCCATCCGTAATAAAATTCCCATTAATATAAATCTCAATAATATCCTCTTCGTTAACAGTCGTATCAGAAATTATATAAAAAGTTTGTAAATCATCGTTTATTACAACATCAGAAGAACTAGGGTCATATATTACAACAGAATATGAAGATTCTATATCGTCAACCATGATTTGATTAATTTTAGATAATGTGCCAGCCCACAAAACATTAGGATCCTGCCAAGAAACACATTTAACATTATTATTCCATAACCCATCTTCTGATATTATTGTCTTTTCGAATCCAGACCCTATCATTTTTCCAATACCATTAGATGTAGCTACATACCTAATCGCTGTATTTCTTATAGCCACATCATTAACATAATCAGACGGAAGTCCATTAGTAGTTGTAAATTTTAAAAATATATTTCTGTAATATCTGTACAACCCACTCCATGTCCCAATCCAAACAACATTATTATTATCTACTTTAATAGAACTTATATAATCTGTGGGTTGATTGTCTACAGACTCTTGCATCTCAGCAACTAATGTTACAATAAGTTCTCCACTATGGTCGTCAATTTCAACGGTTTGAGATACATCATAAATCTGTAACCCAGAACTAGTTCCTACAAATAATTTATTATCTTTATCAAACAATATAGAAGTTACATCTAAACTTTTAGAAACCCCTCCTAACACTCTAAAACCATCAAGATGCTTTATACTGTAATAAACACCCCCATCTTTTTTACCAAGATACATATAATTTTTTTTATCAAATGCGATTGCTTTTATATTCCCTGTCGGACCAACTAACTGAGCATTATTTTGATCAACATCTGACTCTGAACCTACTAATAATAATTGATTATCGCTATTAATATAAAACCTGATACCACAAGTCCCAACCATCCACACATCCCCATAATTGTTTATAACTGCGTCATGAGCATTCAAAGATTTTACAACAGTTCCATCTGCATATACCTCATTAATCTTAAAAGGAATAACAGCATCTTTTGTATAATATTTAAAATTTTCAAAAATATAATGAATATTTAAAACATTAGAAAAATCTCCGAATCTTATTTCTTTACGAGACTCTTTGCCAGTTAAGAAAAAATCTCTATTTATTAA
>Ga0209434_1000312_pt1 | contig 24722 bp, 30 predicted proteins | sample ETNvirnome_2_300_FD_184068 | JGI IMG/M metagenome (GOLD analysis project Ga0209434, IMG submission 184068) | Marine viral communities from the Pacific Ocean - ETNP_2_300 (SPAdes) (version 2) | ecosystem: Environmental > Aquatic > Marine > Oceanic | place: Pacific Ocean | collected 2013-06-22
TGTCATTGTCAACTGCAAGCGAACCGGTAATGTGAATGCTGGAAACAGATCCGGACAGTCTGGTGTTACCAAAGACCATCAGGTCACTGTCGGTTGTAATTGAACCTGTTGAATAGATACTGGAGACTGACCCTGAAAGGTAAACTGGGCCGGCGAAGTAGCTGTCATTGTCAACTGCAAGCGAACCGGTAATGTTGATACTGGAGACAGATCCGGACAGTCTGGTGTTACCAAAGACCATCAGGTCACTGTCGGCTGTAATTGAACCTGTCGAGTAGATGCTGGAAACAGAGCCTGACAGGTAAACCGGTCCGGCAAAGTAGCTGTCATTGTCAACTGCAAGCGAACCGGTAATGTGAATGCTGGAAACAGATCCGGACAGTCTGGTGTTACCAAAGACCATCAGGTCACTGTCGGTTGTAATTGAACCTGTTGAATAGATACTGGAGACGTTTCCTGACAGATAGGTGCTGCCTCCGACTGTGAGTTTGTTATCAACTGTAATTGATCCAGTCGAGCGGAAACTGGAGACAGAGCCTGAGAGGTAGGTGTTTTCGCTAACGGTCAATACATCAACGGTTAATCCCCCACCTTCAGAGAAGATGGATCCAGAAATTACCACGTCACCGCCAAAGACTGCGGTACCCCTAGCGGCTGTTGTCGCATGATCCTTGGATCCTACTGCACCAGATACCCAGAAATTAGTGTCGGTAAATGAAGGTGGATCTATACTGGTGGGTCCACCACCTGACATTATCAGAAGTTGATCAACAGCCACCGTGGGCGCGTCCACCGTGGACGCGATACCATGGAGAGACCCAGAGATCACGACATCCCCACCAAAGATTGAGACATCATATGTACCACCTACACTCTTTCGGCCAATACCACCTGAGACAAACATCGCAGCGTCAGTGGGAATGGGATCAGTTGATGCGTTAAGCCCATACGCATCTGACGCGCGGGCTCCATCTGTTAGGAGACCCAGCTGCGAGGTGCCGGCATCCAGGAGGATTGCTCCCTGGTATCCTGCCTGACCCTCCACTCTAAAGTCGTAATCACCAGCATTTTGATTCAGATTGGTGGCCCCTCGCACCCATAAGGTGTTCGTGCTGCCATACCAGACAAGGTAATGATTGACATCGGAACCATAGACCTGGAGATCATTAGGTGCAGTGACCCCACCTAGGATGAGTTTGCCTTCGCCACCCGAACCCCCATCGGCATTCCAGAAGAACGCGGCATTTCCGGTGGAGCTTTGGAAGAAGACATCGGCACCGGTGCCCACTTCCCCCACATATAAGGTACTAGAGAGGTAGGTACGTCCGGCGACGTAGATGGAGCCCTCACTAGTGAACTGGTCAGCGACAGTTATTGATCCAGTCGAGCGGAAACTGGAGACGTTTCCTGACAGATAGGTGCTGCCTCCGACTGTGAGTTTGTTATCAACTGTAATTGATCCAGTCGAGCGGAAGCTGGAGACTGACCCAGACAGTCTGGTGTTACCAAAGACCATCAGGTCACTGTCGGTTGTGATTGAACCTGTCGAGTAGATACTGGAGACTGAACCTGATAGATAGACACCACCAAAGACTGTCAGATTTCCATCAGCTGTGATTGATCCAGTCGAGCGGAAACTGGAGACGTTTCCTGACAGATAGGTGCTGCCTCCGACTGTGAGTTTGTTATCAACTGTAATTGATCCAGTCGAGCGGAAGCTGGAGACTGAACCTGAAAAGAAAGTATTTTCAGAGAATGTTACGGGCCCATAGAAAAACGAGGCTCCCTGTGGGTGGGTGGTCAACATTGTGTTTACTGAGAGACCTTCCTTGATAAAAGCACTCTGTGAGACAATAAGACTTCCGGAAACAGTAAGGCTGCCAGTGGTGACCTGATCAACCTCTGCAATTATTTTTTCAGCATACATGGCGCCGGATACCACCACGTCACCTCCGAAGAGAACAACATTGTTGTATCCGTCCGAGTTGGGATTAATTCTACCGTCTTTTGAGCCGGAAATAAAGAAGTAGACATCCGTACCAACATCCGTTAACATATCGGCTGGAAGGCCTCCGGTACTGTCGGATGCCTTTGAGCCACTATAGATAAGCAGGCCCAACCCGCTGTTATTAATAGCACCGGAAGCCATTAATTTTGAAGTTATTATCTGTCCTGTTCTAAAATCTTTTGCCATTTTTATTTTACCTGTACATCATACAAATTATGATCCTGATAGTATCATTGGAGGGCTTCTTCTTCTTGCCGTGGTGCTAATTGCGTGAGCATAAATTGTGGCGCCGGCGCCAAATTCAGCTGGAAGGTTGGTCTGAAATGTGACAGCCGTTTTTGATATTGCGCTGATATAGACATTTGCATTTGCTAACTCTCCTACAACTATAGCCGTTACAATGGGATCATCAATAAAAACTGTCGTAAATGTCCATGTTGCTGCACCATTAGCGTCAGGTGTTAATGAGGTGTTATTGTCTATTCGTAAATCCACATTTTTCTCCCAACTAATCTATCCTATATAAATTGCGTGAAGGTGAACTGAACCCTGATAAGGTGCCGACGTCTCAACTACTACTTGAGTGGTTGAAATTGATGTGATAAATACATTCACGTTCACATCTTTTGACATCGCCGTTATAGATGGTACGGCGGGAAATAATTGTTCAAAATTATAGGTTTTTGCTGACTCATCATCATATGTGAGGGTTGCAACCTCAATGATGGTCTCTTGGTCGGTGACTAGTTCATTTACGGGACGCCGGCGTACCATCGGATACATTTTCTGAAAGCGATTTCGATTTCGTGTTCTAGTTTTAGTTGAAGCCACAATTTATCTCCCAATTTAAATAGGTTCCTAGTGTCCAATTCTTAAAGGAGATTTGATGCGAGTGAGGCAACTTCCGACCTCTGCCCTCGATTAAACCTTATATGTCCGGTTAAATGTGATGTCTTAAATTTTTCAACCACAATTGTTAGACCATTGGATTTACTATCAATATATGGTGTGTCAACCTGGTCTGTATCACCTAATAGCACAACCTTTGACCCCTTTCCAACTCGAGTGATGATTGTCTTTAGTTCGTGGATAGTTGCATTCTGTGCCTCATCTACAATTACAAATGAATCATTGAATGTTCTTCCTCTGATGTATGAAAGGGGTGCGATGTCAATCTGTCCCTTGCTTATCATACAATCAAAGTATGATGTGTCACCGAAAGCATGTCGAAAGTTATCTGCAATGGGGGCTAGCCATGGTGACATCTTTTCACTCATGTCACCCGGGAGGTAGCCTAAATCTCGTCCTACCGGCTGAATTGACCTGGTGAAAACAATTCTCTTATAGTTGTTCTCCTCAAGATTAGCCATCGCCGCCATCAGTGTTAAGAATGTCTTTCCGGAACCTGCAATTCCCGTAAGCGTAACCAAGGTTATTCTCGGGTCATTTAATAATGCTAATGCAAATTTTTGTTCCTTGTTCCTAGGTTCAATTCCCATATTTTGATCCGGGTCAAAATTAGGGATCTTGTGAATTGCTTTATCTCTGTATATCCCTAGCAGTGATCCACCGGTCAATCCCTTTGCAATAATAAACTGGTTAGACAGTGGTTTCGTGTTGATATCCAAATCAATCTCATCAATTGCAAGTGAACCCATATTAAAGAATTTATCAATTTTCTTATCCGGGATTTTGAGTTCCAGTTCACCGGTATATGCGTTTGCATTGCCTAAATTTATATAGTCTTTATAGTAGTCCTCTGCTGCCAAGCCGAGAGCATCACATTTTACGCGTAAATTAATGTCCTTAGTTATAACCTTTAATTTTTTATTCGCGGGTGCGTGTGATAGATGCAATGCGGTTGCAAGAATCTGATTATCAGCATATCTGGGATTAAGTCCATCCGGAATATTCGCATCATAATCAAACCCAATTTCCACACGAATTGTCTGGTCTGTATCAGGTAACTTTACTGCTTTATCTAGATGACCAGACTCTCTTAGCTTATCCAAATATCGATTCACATACCTAGCCGATTCTCCTAGAAGTCCTGGCTTATCCTTAAATCGATCTAATTCATCTAAGACAGGAAGTGGTAAGACTATATCATTCCCGGGAAAGGAGTGAATTGCAGTCATATCATAAAGTAAGACGCTAGTGTCTAGAACCAGAGTTTTTCTATTACTCATAAGTAGTTACTGTTACCGGTTGTACATATACCACTGATCTTGTTATCATCTACTTTATAAGTATATGGCAGTATGAACCTCGGAACCTATTGAAAAATTCAAATAATGAAATTGTCAAAAGCATGACATGCTTCGATGCTCATCTGGGATATGGCGTCACATGTAATAAAAATAGTTGCAGAAGTTGGATCAACGCGCCGGATCACCTTAATTGTACCCTCATTGCCGCTAGTGGTGGTAAAAAAACGCTACAGGAAATTGGGGATATATTTGGTATCACACGAATGCGTGTGTGCCAAATTGAAAAAGTGATCTTAAACAAACTTCAGACTGAAATTTGTAATAAGAATCGACCTTAGGGCATTCCACCAAACATTGATATAGCTATTAATCCCGGGACATGGTCATTTATATAGACACCGGAAAATAATGTTTGTGTACGACCACCCACATATGAAAAAGCTGCCTCTAATTTTTTACTCAAATCCGGATCCGCAGCCATTACTGAGGTTACCACTAATAGTAGAACCCCGGTTTCAGGTGTGTTAGTGGGGACCGGACACGGAGATCCTCTCAAGCATCCCTGGAATACAGTTGATCCTATATCATATCCTGAAATATCTTTAACAATAGTACTACCCAAGAATATCCGGCCATTAACACTCAGGCATCTTTCAAGGTCCTTGGTGTCAAATGTTTGAATTGGCGAACTCTGGTCAGCTAATTTCAAAACTTGCCAGAATAATTTAGCAAATGTGGTATTAGCAGCAGGATACATATTCAACATACCTACCTTCCCGCGGAGTAATTGTAGCTGTTTTTCATTGTCAATTACAAGATGGGGATGCTCACACACATCACCGAGCAGAGTCTCATAATTGGTTTTAATTGTTGGGTTTAATAATTCTTGCCCGGTTGGTTTACTGATAATATATACAACTTTTCCACATGCTTCGGTTGATGTTAGGTATCTATCAAGCGCTTTGTGTAGTACATTACATGCGCTACCGGTACCACCCCCGCCACCGGCTAGTACAAATATCCAGTCTGTCCTTCCAATACGCGTGTGAAGTGCATCCTCAACCATCGCACTATTGTTCTCCAACACCTTTTTTCCAAGCTGGACATCTTTTCCTACTCCATCCGCCCCGGGAAGTAATAGAAAATGCCCGGGCTCAACCCCCCCAGGTTGATCTTTAACAGTTGTATTGACCAACAATGTCTTAGCAAATCCTAGGTCAATAAATGACTTTGCCATTTTACCACCGCCACCGCCAATCCCAATAAACGCACATGAGATTGCTGACGCTGCTTTATTTTCAGCTAGCATACGCTCATCGTGGGTATCTGGTACTTCATCATAATTCCCTAGAAAATCAAAATCGTCTAGATCAGAATTGATATAGTTGTCATCATTTTCACTCATTTCATCTTTCCTCATCTGTTTTATTTCACTATTTCTGGCAATTATTGTTTTTTCAGCTTTAAGCCCGGATAGATTGCGCACCGATGATGCCATGATATTCTAAATATCTGTTTCTAAGTAAAGTGCAGCACTAGTTTGCCTATATTAGCTAGTTTTTTTAGCTTTTTCTTCTGTAATTGATAATTTTACTAGATCGGATACTTCTTTCTTTAGTGAGCGAAGTCCCTTTCGGACCCTTACACCTGCAGATGCATTTCCGCTGACGTTCTTGTGCACGTCAAGCTCTAGTGTCTCAACCAATACTTTAATCTCGTTCCATTTTTCTAAAATTCCTGACATTTGTAACTCCTCATTAAAATTCCGTAATTAACTTATCTTTTTTCTCAACTGTATTATCATCACTAACGATCGACTCCTCAACGTGCCTATCTACTGTTTCGACAATATCTTTCATTACACCTATATCTTCCAATTCACAAGCTAGAAATTTACAGATCCTCAAAATTTGATCCTGTGTAATTCCAAAATCCATAATTTCTTTTACAATTTGCCTGGCAATTAATGAATCAAGCGCAATTTTATCCTGTTTGTTTTTCATTTTAAAATTTTTTATTTATTTTTCAGATACTCTCTTGCTATAAAGTCTTCAATCTTAAACTTGCTCTCAGCTTCAAACAGTAGTCTTTTTCCTGCAATTTCATCTTTAAAGTTTTCTCTAGATAATATTAAAAAATTTCCCCATTTGTGATTGTCCATTATAAATTTTGCCTCTTCATATGAAGATAACTCCACTGAATATGAGTCTAAAATCTCCACAATTGATGATGGTAAAAATGGGACAATATCTTCTTTTCTTATAATTGATCTAGATTCATCCTTACCGGTAACAATTTCTGACTTACATATATCAAATACTCGATGAATTACGCCACAATTATTACATTGAGCATACTTTGGAATAACCGTATCACCCTCATCAATTACTGAAAATACAATAAATTTGTGATAAACTGTTTCATCGGATGACTTATATTGTGGTAGCACACAATGACATTCAATTATGTGCTTTGTTCCATTCAATTAGGATAGGTCCGCCAATATTTGTGTCATTGCCGCTTCGAATACCTTCGAAACTTGTCCCTGACAATACTTCGCTACATCCTGACATTGGTCCCGAGAAATATTCACATCTTCATTTCGGCATGCCTCAACTAGTGCGACATACAATTGGTCGTTGATAGTGTCACGTAGCGAATATAATTTTCGTCCAATCTCTATATTTTTATTTGTACCCTTCATGGTCACCCTTCTTTTAAAAGAATTTAAGTCATAATTATTCGGTAGAAATAACATACATACCAGTGTGCATAAGTAAATATTTAGTAGCCCTAATGGCTCTAATGGCACTTTTTAATGAGTGACTTGGAACTATATTTCTACCATTCTTTTTAAATTTCGATAGAATACTTCTTTCGGGCTGTGATAATGTAGGCTCATGCATGATTTCTACAGTATCAATAATTCCATATTTGCAAATTTCATTAAATACCGTAATTGCATACTGCAATTTTTGTGCAACCATTTTATAATTTGCTATTATGTCCTTACCAAGCTTCACACTAACGTGACATGCTGATAATGATCTGATTCTTTTTTCTAAAATTTTGCGAATATCATCACTATTAATGTCTAAACGTTTTTTCTCTAATTCTTGTAGTGACCTTTTAACTGCTTTAAAGTTTTTTTGTTCTTTGACCAAAAGCTTGTCTTTATAAAGACGTGTATTTTTTACAATTGCATGTTCATTAATTCGAATTGATGAAATTAAATCACCCTTTAATGATGACACGATATCATTTCCGGTCACTACTGCCAAATCTTTCATCGCATTTGCGCCATAAAGATCAAATGGAATTACTATGGGAAATACTTGAATTCCCTTAATTTGATAATTCATCGCAAGAATACTCGAAATATCTTCGCTAAAGCCGCGGGCCACTATGATTATGCTTTCTGAATTTTCTGATGCATGAAATAAAAATCTCTCAATTTCTGATGTATTTTCAAAAATACCATCTATTATTACAACTCTAGAGTCCCTTAGTTCTATATGTGATAACCTAGCATTTTTTGAAAAATTATTATCCATACCAAATGTGAATGTGAACATGTCATACATTTCAACTACGGTCTCAAATTTTGAATCTTCAACATCTACCGATATCTGCCCTTCTCCCCCTATCAATGTAGATGCACATTCAAAAATTTCTAATACTATATCATCTTCTACTATTTTCTCTAATATACTATCAATTTCTGTCAGACGACATCTCCTGGAATATTTTCGCAAATCCAAAGAAATATCATCGTGATAGTTAGATTTGGCAGCTACATGCATCCTTATTTCATCACACATTTTTTTAATCATCATACAGTAAATGTGTGCACCAATGCTAGACTGCCTTTCTAGTTCTTGCAAATTAGCTACAAAAATATTTCGAATTAATAGCTCTTCCGTACTAGCAATTTCTATATTGGATACCAGCATGGGGATATCCAAAAATGTTGGACTTATTAGGTCGTCACAAACTGAGACTGTAGATCCACTCTGAGATATATCTAAAATATTTTTGATTTTTCTAGAAAATTTCTGCAGAACAGTTAGAAATGCTTCTGTATCCCCAATTTTAACATGCGGAGGATAGCAAGAATTTTTATCCATTATTAATGTGTCATACCGGTAGGTGATGATGATTTAGTCGTAGTAATATTTTTTAATAGAAGCTGCTTAAACTCTTTACTATTTTTTTCATTGCGTTTTTTTTCTTCATCACGTAGATGAATATCATATACGCTACGCAAAAAGGAAAAAAACAATCCTAGACCTAAAAAAATGTATGACATTGTTATTTTGTCATATAGGTGAAGTACCGCGGCACATATGATTAAAATTTCAGCCATTTCTATTTTTAAACTAATTAACTTCATGTGGAAATTATATCATAGGGTGGATAAAAATATAAGGCTTAAGCCAATTTCAGGCTAAACAATGCTTAACTGTCACGCCACAGATTATTGGAAGCAAATGTGATAATCTCTTCCGCCGAGTTTTCATTATATCCGTATTCTTCGATTAAAGTTCGGACCATATCACCATACTTCTTCTGTTGTTCATCATCTCTCGTTTTTGACTTAGTAACAATGCGGGCCATGTCTTTGACAGACCCGATCAAGTAACCCTCAATGGCCTCCTTGAGTGGTTCATAACTCTTATAGTTGACCTTTGCGCCGCGGCGCATCTTGGCAAACATGTATGCCGTAACATCACTTCTAAAGCCATCTTTACTTGACCCACTAATTCCTATCTGCTCCTCAATTGACTTTAAAAATGCTTCGTCCGGAACCATCTCCTCCTTAGTCACCCTATCCTTGAGCTTTTGATGAGTTGCATATGCCTCGGCATTATCCAGGTAATTATCAAATAGGGCCTGCGCCTGCTCTTCATAGGCAGCCACAAAAGCTTTGGCAATTTCATTCTCTAGGACGCGTAGATACTCTTCTCTAACAACCTTTTGAATGAGTTCCAGACATGTCTTTCGAAATTCTTCATCAACGACCTGTTCTTTCACCTGCTTAACTAGCGCATCCATGATTGATACCGGGGTGACCATATTTTTCTCACTGTCAGAAAGAGCGGCATCAATTGATTTCATAATAAACCTGGTGGAAATACCGGACATTCCTTCATTCCTGGTCTCCTCCCTAAGATCTTTAATGTCTATTTTTTTGACCCTTCCTTTCTCTATTACCTCTTCCCCATTATAAATTTTCATCTTGGTAAGTAGATCACATTTTTGAGACTGTTTGAGCCTGGATAAAACAGAAAACATTGATACAACTCTCAGAGTATGTGGGGCTATGTGTGCCGTAAACTCCGATCCCTCTAAAAATTTTTCGTAAATCTTTATCTCCTCATCAATCTCAAGCACATATGGCACCTCAATCTTCACAATTCTATCTAATATTGCTTCATTTGTGTGCTCGGACCTAAATCGATTCCACTCCGCCTCATTACAGTGTGCGATAATTACACCATCAAAGTAAATCAGGTCATTCTTACCTGGTGATGGAATTCTTTTTTCCTGTGTCGCTGTGATGACTGTGTGCAAAAATTCAATTTCATTTTTAAAGATTTCAATCATCTCAACAATTCCACGATTCCCTACATTAAAAGCGCCATTTAGAGATAGGACTCGTGGGTCATCCTCAGGATATTTATCCAGCTTTGAAATATCCTCCGATCCAATCAACACAGATACATCCTGACTATTCGCATCCATTGGAGGAACCGACGCAATACCCCGACGAGCTCGTTGTGAAAACGTTGTCTCAATAATTGGAAATTTCTCATATTCTCCATCGAGCTCATTGAGTAAAATGTGTCTGGCCACAGGACTAATATCACCCTCGATCTTAACATTTAATAACTTCTCAAATTTGGATCGTAGTGCTCTTGGAATTAGGTGTAATGGTTCACCTCTCTGGGGGTCTCCCTTTATATGGTAATATGAAATTCCATCTAAAGATTTTTTGATATGTTCTGTAAGCGCAGATTTTCCGGCGCCGACTGGGCCCATAAGCAACAAGACCTGTCGGCTCTCTTCTCCTTTGAGTGAAGCCGCATGAAGAAAGCGCATTATTTTGGAAATAACATTCTCCATCCCAAAAAATTCTTTCTCAAAATATTTGAATAACTTTATATTTTCACCGTCAAATATTTTTCTTTTTCTAGGATCAGTGTCTGGCATATCATAGACACCCCATTCCTCAATCACATTACATAGTCTTCTGTGCGATAATTGAATTATTGAGGGGTCTTTGTTAACAACATCGAGGTAGTCCAGAAGGGTACCTTCAAACCTTGAAACTTTTTTGCCCTTTCTCTGCTCTTCAATTAATTTTAGGAATTTTTGTTTTGGCATTTACTAACGTCCTTTAAACTAATTAGATTTCCCATGGTTCATCTTCAATAATAGTGTGTAATTTTACCACATCTCCCCATAATGTACTGACATGCATCACAACTTCATCAGCATGATCTAGATCTAGATCACGTCCATCATGGTCATGTTGTAGGGCTAGGATGTTTCCAGCCTCAACTTCCTTAATGTATATTCTAGGTATGCCTCCGGCACCCACATTTCTAATTAGACGCTCCTTGACCATTCTCCACCCTTCTTCATCAGAAATTTCATCTATTACATACGTACCCTTATTATTAGCAAATGAAAATAGATTTAAATCCTCACAGTCTTCCTGGGTGAGATACTGTCTCAAAAAAGAGGCATCATGCGCGCACTCTCTGGCAAGAAAACACTCCTCAATTCCATGCCTTTCCTCAATTTTTTTAAATAGATAAAAGCCGAGGTGGTAAGGGTTTAATCCTCCTACATGAGGCCTGATTACTTGATTATGGCTCTTTAAAAATGGAAGGTGTAATGAATCTGGTAAATCTAATTCACCCATAAGACGATAGTGCCAGAATGATGCCCATCCCTCATTCATAATTTTTGTCTGTATTTGCGGAAGAAAATATGATGCTTCGTCCATTACAATTTCAACCAGGTCCTGTTCCCAATCCTGTAAATTTTTAGCATGTTCTAAAATAAAAGCCAATATATTCAAGTCTGGTTCCAGAGGAACTTTTTCTATATCAAAATATGTAAATTTCCCATCAGTGTCTTCTTTTATCAGTTCTGTATATTTGTCCTTCAATTTATTATGGGAAATTCTAGAACGCAAATCATGTGGTCTCTGAAATTGTAATGCGTGTGCTGCGTCAAGTATCTCCTCAACTTTCTCAATTCCGATGCTAGGATCCTCAATATAATCTCTTATACGCCGTTTGGCATTGCGAAATCTAATGACGACATTTTCTGGCCTTGTTTTTGAAAACATTCGATTATTTTTAAAAAAATCAGAGTGTCCAACACAGTGGCACATAATCAACACTTGCAAGTAAAGAGGGTTTTCACGCATTAGATAGGAAATTGATGGATTTGAATTAATGATTAATTCATATGGTAACCCTTCCACACCAGCATTATATAACTGGTGTGTTCTTTCAAAACTTTTTCCGAATGACCAGTGCGAATAATGGCTAGGCATTCCATGATATGCCATGTTGCCAATCATTTCATAATAATCACATGTCTCATATATAATGGGAAACCAATCCAAGCCTTTCTCAGAAGCCAATTGGCAAATCTTGGTATCCCACTTTTCTAGATCTTCAAGCGACCAGTCACCCATCTGACTTTCCCCCAAATACTTTTTTAAAAGCCGGCCAGATATCTAATTTATCGAATATTTTGACAATTTTAAAACGGCGATCTACGAAAGACGAAAATACATTTGAAAGGCGGGATTCTCTAGGGCCCATCCACTCCAACCGCTCCCTCTCAGGTTCAATTTCACAATAACAGTATAGCTGACAAATTTGCTTAAGCATCGCAGCTGTCTGCTTGCATATCGGTGTGTCATTTTCCCAATTATCACCATCAGAACATTGAAAACAATACAGGTTCCATGAATTCGGATGATAGCGTTGTGAAATAATCTCATGTACATGTTGCAAGGCTGAAGAAACTAGGGTTCCTCCTCCAGCTCCTCGAGTGAAAAATTGTTGTTCATTAACTTCATAAGCCTGGGTATCATGAGCAACAAATATGATCTCAATTGCTTCATATCGATGACGTAAAAATTGATAAAGTAAAAAGTAAAAGCTCCTTGCTAGAAATTTCTTTTCTTTTGTCATAGATCCTGATATATCCATGATGAAAAAAATTGCAGCGTTATTGGACTCCTTTTGCGTTTGTTTTATGTGCTTGTAGCGTAGATCATCATTATGAAACGAAAATTGCTCTTCCAAATTATCATTGATATCTGCGGAATCATCTAAGCTTGACTTCTTTTTTCTTTTAATTCGATTAATAGCAGTTTTTTTCTTATCTAAGCGGGGACGAATACCTTTATTCCTGTACCCGTGTCTTTTAAAACTCTCCGACGTAATCTTTTTTAATCTCTTTTTTTCTAATTCAGGTAATTCCAAATCTGCAAATAGGTACTCTGCTAGCTCTTCCAGCGTTATTTCTACTTCATAATACTCTTCGCCTGCTTCAGTGCCAGCTTCCGACCCTGCCGGTTTTTCCTGTGAAGCTTCTCCAATCGATTGTCCTCGTGATATGTCTTTGTCCTTTGCAGATCCAACTTTTGAATTACTTTGGTTATCACCAAAAATAAAACGGTATTCTTTAATACCACGAACAGGTATCCTTATTTTTTTCTTACCATCTTGTCCAATAATGCTCTCCTCGGCAACAATATCATAAACACCTTCACGAATTGCCTTCTCAATCTTTTTCTTATGACGGCGTCGATCGGAAGCAGAGCGATCTGCTGATGTTTTATGATGTTTGAAAGTTGACATTAAATACTAGACATTTCCACTATATTTTTTGCATACTTTAATGCAGGACGTAGGTATGATATAAATTTCTGAAGCGCTTCATCCCAATCTAACCATTGCGCACCATGGTGTTCATAAAGTTGTGTTTCTGGGTTTTTTCTAATTCTTGGCTCGTCTTCCGTTGTAGCTATAAATAATGTTAGATGCCTAACAACAGTAACTGGTTTAGTGCCCCAGGGAAAATTTAAATTTGATACCGAAGCTTCTTCGTACGTTTCTCTAATAGCTGCCTCAAATGGCGTCTCATTATCCTCTATTTTTCCCTTAGGAAGATCATATTTTCCATAGAGACTTAATCCTAAAAGCTTATATCTACCACCAATTTTTTTTAGGACAATAATTCCAGCACCCGGATCTTTTTTTTGTTGGTTTTTATTCATTACTTCCTTAATAAAATTCTGGAGTAATTTATCCGGTCTAGTTTTTATATGTTGATATCCGAAATTAACATTATGGTTTGCTGCAACTTTTTCAATTTCCTTGATGTTTTTTAAATTGTCTTCATAAACAAAAACATTATCGAATTCTCCGGATTCTAAAAAAGAATCAACCACACTTCCTTTTGCTCTGGGATCTGCAGACCCTACTGCAATGACCTCGACAGTGGATGATACTCCTTGATCGAGTAAAAATGATACCACTGGATGCGCGTTACTTCTTGCAGTTAGGATGATAGCCTTTGTTGTGGTGATTGTAGCTGCCATAAGTAGCTCTGCAAAGACATCTTTTATAATAGTTGCATGCTTAGGATATCTTTCAAATTCACTAAAATCAAAACGATCCTTTGGATGTTTTTTATACATCGCAAAATCATGACTACTGAGAATTGACACACTGCCATCTGAGTGTATAATTCTTACTTTATTAGATGACCTTACTAACGTGTCATCAAAATCAAAGATTTTGAGTGTCTTTCCCATAATACTAAGTATCTTACAATCACTTTACAATGCATTCAGTAAAACTAGTGGGAAATAGACTACCATGACGTTGAAAGAATTTGTAGAAATCCGAATCGAGAATATACGTTACCGCTGAATCGTCTTCACTCCTAATACTTCTTCCAGATGCCTGTACTATAGTCTTGGCAGTTTGATACGGATACCACCACTTCCATTTATGCATTTTCTTTCGAATTAATTTATCACCCAGGTACGGGAAAGGTACCTTACAAATTATTTGAAACCGTGAACTGTCGTCTGATAAGTCTACACCTTCAGTCATTGAAGGTGACAGTAAGACAGTGGGCTTTTTAGATTTCATGTGACGTTCTAAAACTGCATTTCTATTCTGGCTATTATGAATTAGGATCCTCTTATCATTCAAAAAATTATGTAGAAATTTTGCAACCCTGAACGTATGACAGTGAATGATACCTTTCTCACCCTTATGGCCCTTAAGAATTTCCTTTACGGCGCGACCCAAATTTGGAAGTGTCCCCTGGATATTTGTTGCCGACATACTTCCGATTCCCTCCGATATCACCGGACGGTGTTCCTTAGGGAAGGGGGATGGTAAGGATATAAATGAAACATCTTCATCTCTTAGGCCTAATAGTTCACAGAACCCGGGTTTGTTCAGGATAGTGGCCGACATCATTAGGACTTTTTCGCCAAAACGAAATAGCATCTGCTTTGCAAACGGTGCTATATCAATTGGTTTAAATTCAATCTTTGCGCCTGCCCGATCAGTGGGTTCAATAAAATTGAATATCCAATTTTCCTTCTGATAGGCATCAATAAAGCGCCTAAGCTTACAGTTGTATTTATCTAGAATCTCAAACTGTTTGGCAATCTTAACAAATTCCTGTAATTTCTCTTCGGTCCCTATCAACTTTTCCAGCATTTTCTCCATGTGTTTAAAATGGGAAAATAATTTTGGTGCATATGTCTCGTTAATCCACTTCCACGCCTGGACCTGTGTATTCAGTTTTGGTAATTCTAATTTAAGAATCTGTTTACAAAATCTCTCGCCCACTGATATCTCAATAAATTTACTCAATTCTGAATCAATGTTGTGTGCCTCATCAATAACCAGAAATTGTCTAGGTCTAATTTTTCCAGCGTAGGTTGTCTCCGCCAGGAAGTACGGGAAATTAGTAACGCTCTCTTTAGACTTTAAAAATGCTTCCTTGGCATTCTTATAAACACAATTGAAGACGCATGTCCTAAAAAAATTGGAACCCTTTTCCGCCGTCTTCAAGGTGCGCAAACTTTCAGCACAACTATTTTTTTTATAATATTTGCATTGATAATTGGTTGATGATTGGACGGATACCATATTCCCTAGGGTGCCACCAAAGTCCCTAACATACTGTTCCTGTAATATTTTCTGTGTTGTTAGGAAGTACGTTCCACCCTCATAATTTTCGTCAATCGGCTTGGGTTGTGCTAGTACTCTTCCTAAGGTGTAACCAATTGCACTCTTACCCACACCGGTACCGGCCTCTATGACTACGATTTTTTTCCCTTCCTCAAGGAATTTATCCAGCGCAAAGTCTATAGCTTTCTGTTGGTGTTCCCTAACAACCTGATGAGGGAAAAATGGCTTCCAATCCATACATAGTCCACATTTTATTTAACAAATTCTAAAGTATTTTGGGCATATGTACATGCTCCAACACTTAAATCCGTCCGTTAAGTGGAAGATTGTTTAATCACAATCGGTGCCGTTGCTCTACAGTAGCAATAATATCAAGCGATCTCGCCACGATGCATCGGGAATACTATCAGAATATTTCTCCGCCCTCTTGGAAAATCGTGACAGCTCAGACTCTGTCAGCAGTAAATGGACAGGATTCCCATGTGGATCCACAACCGTAAGGCAATTATAATGACTACTAGTATTGCCCTTTTTTGTGCTATTTTTAACTTTTACAATTTTTCCGACGACCACTTTTGTGCTCCGTTCAATAATGTATATTACTAGGCCGAGTTTATAAAGTAAATGAAAACTGTGCACTTAAAAAAACGTCTGGAGTCGCTAAACAGCCTCATACGTATGCCACTAGTGGTTGCAGCCATTACACTTTTGCTCTTACAGTTGCGGACTAGTCCAGCAGTCAATTTGCCCAAAGAATCATTTGTTCTGGTTCACGTCAATACATTTTCAAAAATTACCGGGTGTGAAGGGACAAAAGAAAAATGTGAAAAAATTCTAAGTGATGAAAAAGAAGTACAAGGACTGCGAAAAGGATCCGGCCTAGTAATTCGTCATCAAGATGGTAAATCATGGATTCTGACTGCGGCACATGTATGTCAGTCACAAAATCCAGAATCGTTGGTCTTAAATGATGCTAAACTCAAAATGACAACGAGACTGGAAATCAAAGTCATTGATTTCCTTGGAAACCTTCATAAAGCGACCACAGTACACTTTGATGAACTAAATGATATATGCCTGGTGTCCTCTCCAGGAAAATGGGGAAAAGTTGTTCGAGTGTCCTCCCATAAGCCGGTACATGGTGAAACCGTCTATAATCTCGCCGCACCATTAGGAATATTCAGTCCAAAAATGGTCTTAGTATTTAGTGGAATATACTCCGGGAGTGATTTTGGTGGGAATGAAATGTTTACATTTCCAGCCAGACCAGGTAGCAGTGGATCTGCAATCTTTAACGAAAATGGTGAATTGGTTTCCGTCCTACACTCAGCAGCACGTAATCTGGAAAATCTTGCTATTGGGTGTGGTTATGAAAATTTAGTCGCTTTTATTTCAACACACCTGAAATAAACTAACGTCGACGTCGAATTTTTGCGCCGGAAATTTTAAGGCGGCCCCGTTCCACAGCTCGTAACTGTGACTTTGTAGGTTCCACTATAATATCCTTGACGTATGCCAGACGATAACTTCCACACATTTCACACATGAAAGAGAAGTGTGATTGATCAGGGTCATCGGCTTCAAATATTGAATCAATCTTACCATACCCTAATTTCTCATCCGGATATCGTGTGCTGATAACTTTATCACCAATCTTATAACCATTGTATTCTTGTACACGCTTTACTGAATCACCCATATAGTATTATATCTCAGATGTTGTGGGTGTACCGGTCATGATATTTTTTGCCATCCTTTCCCTGTTTGCTTTCTCAGCATGCATTCTAGCAAATGACCTGGCGTCCTCTTCAGACGCAAATGCACGTGCTGGTGTGCTAAGATCCTTACTAAAGTCGACGGTTACCTGGGCAAACCATTGTTGACCGTTCGACATAAGATAAATTTCGGGATGAATCCCAGGATAATCTTCCCATGAATATGGATCATTATCCAACGTGTGATAATTTCGACCTATTCCGGTAGGTTGAGAAATTTCTTCATTAATGACTAACCTAATAAATTCTCGTAATGGTGATATCTTTTTCATATTGAAAATAAATATCATTCTCTAATTCATTAACTTTTTCTCAATAGCATGTACCAGTATTTCACTATCATAAATTGGTTTTATTATTTCATTTTCAAACACACTCCTAGTTGGGTGTGCTATAATTTCAGTAGTTGCATTACCAATATCATTTTTAGTAAAGAATAAATTAGCCAACACTACTAATGTTGAAAGAATGATTATGGAGCTCTTCATTATACTTGTATTATTGATATACTGTGGTTTAAATGTACTTATATACCAAAAATAGAAAAGGCCCCGCAGAACGGGACCTTTTTTTAAGATTATCAGATTTAAATTAGCTAATCTGTATGCTAATTTTTCTGGTTTCCTCATGTTTTACAGGAATATCAACACTCAGCACACCAGCTTCGTAATTGGCCGTCAGACCATTAGTACTAGCACCTTCCGAAAGAGTCCAGCTTCGTTTGAAACTTGAGTAACTGAATTCTCTAGAGGTGTAGTCATCGGACTCCGGTTCGGTAGACTTAGTAGCAGCGATAGTGAGGACGTTGTCCTCCACATCAACAGTAAAATCGTCCCGGGAAAATCCAGGGGAGGCCAGCTGAATGCTGTATCCCTCTTCGGTCTTCTTAATGTTGGCCTTGGGAACTGAATCCAGGCTAGCATGCGAGCCGCGCGGGCTCGATAAGAAAGAGTCGAATCGATTGTTATCAAAGAAACTACTAAAGATATCGTTAAAGTCACGATTTAAATGTGATTGAATCACCGGAAAATAACTACTCATTGAAAAAAACCTCCTATGTTATCCTTCCAACATAAACAATTTAAGCACTATTTTCAAAAAGGAAACCCCTATTAATATTTTTTTTGCATTTTTCTTTACAGAATACTGAGATACTTAAAATCTGCAGAACCTATGTGGCAGATATCTCCTTGATACAGTACCTCATGAGTTGATGGCTGATTGTGTTTGCGCCCTAGGTATACCATTGGTCCATCCTTGACTTTCGCTTCCGACCACCGAATGAACCTAAGCATACCTCCGCCTGACGTCCATATCTTAAAATTACCACTGGTAACCAGCAGTACTCCTTCTTTTAATTCTCCAACTCGCATTACTATGGGTGATGGGAGAAATTAATTAGAACAACTCATTCTCATACTTTAGGATAAATTCTAATTGTTCCGGTTCCCTAGTTGACGTAGTGGACATATATGCCGGACCGGTAGTGACCCGAATGTCCTTGTTTTTATTTCCCGGGGAACTGGAATATTCAGTCGAAGAAACTAAGTTCTCCTGGAAAATATTAAATAATGCATTGGACAATTGTTTCTGAATATCTAAATGGACTTTACCTTCCAGGTATTTCATTAGACAGTCATTAATGGTGTGGCTCAGGTTAACAAATTCATCATCTGATGTGGGTTTCATTATTTTGTATTATCTCCATTATAGTTTAATTTAATTACGCGTGTGATGTAATTTAATTAAGTGAATTGTGCGGTCATTAGTATCAAGGATCTCCCTGGGTACTACCTGATTTGCAAATATCATCCAAAATTTCGATCAGGTCGATATACATTGACGCGGCGCTAGCTGTCAAATCAAAATACTTGCCGCCTGTAGATATGGCAATCTCATCCCACTCCCATGTATCGCTGGTAGAAAATACATAGATCTTGAGCTCCGGTGTGGATTGGGCCTGCTTGATTATGTCAGATGCAGTCAACTTAGGCATGAAAAAGCTTTGTTGTGGTTCATCGGAGAAGACGATAATAATCCTCTTAACATTCGGACGCCAGTTAATATAAAATTGGTCCTTAGGTGGGTAGGACTCGCCGACAGCCCCATACCATTGTAGTGTACTAACTGGATTAATCATTGATCCTGGATCTGCAATATTTTGTAGTGATAGATAAATAGCATCAAGCAACATCTCATAAGCACCGGTGGCATTACTCATATCTAGTGACGACATTGCCGCCATGAAATTGGAGAATCCTGTCAAGTTCTGGTGTAGTCTGAGCTGATCTTTATATGATGTTCCCGGGGTGTCCAGCGGACCTATAGCAATTGCCCATTGCAATACCTTTTCATCACTAAATTTCTTTGCGAATTGATTTAGGGCAATCATCACCGCAGCTATCTCGTCGGTCATTGATCCGGACCAATCAACAATGAAGAGGATGTCATGATCATCTATCTCATATCCCCAGTCGGTATCACCGTCACAGTCATCGTCCAGTCCGTTACAAATCTCCTCGCTAGGGATTACCTCACCCTTACAGTAACCCTCAACGAATAATCCTCCGTCGAAATGACCCCATATTCCAGCATCACATGTGAACTCTCCGGGGATGCATTCACCTATCCCCAACGTGTCGACCGGTCCGGTATAACATACCGCATAAAGGTCCTCATCAATTGCCTGATCACAGTCATCATCAAAGTTGTTACAGTCCTCGGTGCTCAGTGGCATGCCCACTAATTCATCGCATGTACCATTAGGATCCGGAAGGTAGTAGCACATAGCATAGCACGGTGTTACTGCAATATCAATACATCCTGGATCTAGACACAGGCATGTCTTGTAACCCATTCCACACAATAACGGTGCATCCTGACACGGGAAAAATGCACCTACATCCTGAATAGTACATATGCACTCAAGCTCCTCATCGATTTGTTCATCACAGTCATTGTCTAGACCATCACAGACTTCAGGCATTGGCTGCGTTGCGGTACACGCTACCCATGAGCCACTAATACATGTCTCAAATCCGGCGCCGCAAGGGGTAGAGCATGGACGGATTAAATCCTCATCAGTATCACCATTACAGTCATTGTCGATATTGTCACACTCCTCAGAGGGAAGGAGACCACATTTATCACATGCATTACGTTGCCCTTCATCCGTGAGATCATCGCAGTCATTGTCGAGATAATCACAGATCTCCTCATCCGGATCGGGTGCATCACAGATCAATACACCAACCACACAGTAAGCCGGTCCGGGACCACATACATTCTCACAATCATATGGGCCCTCATCGGTGATGTTATCACAGTCATTGTCAAGGGTGTCACATATGTCCTCCGTGCACGGTTCACACGGCGTTAGCTGTACCTTTCCTTTGTCACAATAGACCGCCTGTCTACCATCCGTACCGTCGTCAGTAAGACAGTGTTGGGACTCAACAATAACGGGATCGCTAGCATCACACTCGTGCTGCATCCGACAGTTTTCTACTAGCACCACCTTATGGTCGTCACAGATATCAATAACGGCTTCTGCAATCCAGTACTCATCGAATGGAGGGCATCTTAACCACACCGACCTTAAGCAATCCTTACGGTACTCCTCGGACATACCCTCAAATGGATCTGATTTTTGAATATCCTGAATTACAAAGACTTCGGGGGGATCCGGTATTATTGGAATTGGAGGATTGATGATATCAGACTGTGTTACATGATCATTGCGATCATGGGGAATAGGTTCGTACTCATGTTCTGTTGTGCATCCACTAGTCACAAGATAGCAACACAATATTACAATTTTTAAGGTGGAATAGGAATATCCAAACATATCAATAACAACTATATAATTCTATGTTCCCTAGTTTAATTTAACATAATTCTGAATTATGTAATTTTTAAATTATAATTTAACTGAATTCAGATAATAACTGTATACAGAGTAAGTTACTGAAATAGCTGAGAGCTTATTTAGAAGCTGCCTAATTATGTTGGATGATAAAGTTGACAAAATTGAATGGCGAAGAGATTACTGTAAATCTCACCCAGATCATGGCAATTGAAAAATTGGGAGATACCATGATAATCTGTAATAATGGAGAGCGGATCCGGGTACAGGAAAGCCCCGATGATATTACCGCCGCGGCTCTAAAGTGGCAGCAGTCCAGCTGGCTGCCCATGGTTAATGTACCGTCCTAGGCGGCCTTCTTTTTCATCCGGATAACGAAGTCCCTAGGGGATGTATCCTTGAAATACAGATCCTGATCGGGTGTTAGCACCCATCCCCGTTTGAGTTTTGATGATCCCGGGTTGGGAGCTCCACCATCTGTCAGGATCAGATAACCATCAAAGCGATGTTTGTTCTTATTGGCATGCACACTCGGGGCCTTGAAGCATGTTCCTCCACTACGGGTTCGATGTGGTACCGGGGTGCGACCCTTTTTCCACTCAGTCTCGCTGGTTTCATCAACCTCTGTGTCAAAGTGATACACAGTGAATGAGGTATTTCTGGCCAGGCTAGCCAGTTCTCCAAAGAGCAGTTCAAGCTCCGAATCGCTAACTGATCCACTCTGATCAATGTATACCGCAATAGAGGAGGTATAACCCTTTTGAACACCAGGATGAATTCCAGGATACTTACGATTGAGGCGCCGGACGTTACTGTGTCGGTTGGCGCGCCGGGTCATTCCACAGAACTGTTTGAGGACGGATTGCCATGGAATTTCATTGGAGATCAACTTACGAATAAGGGCGCGGTGATCAGCAGAGATTGATCCCCATCCGGCTCCCTTGGAATCGGCATCACGGGTAGCCTTCTCTAGAGTCTTCTTGAGTTTTCCCTTAACGATCTGGCGTTCCTCTTCGGTAAGCTCATCCCAGCCATCATGATCATCCATGGATCCAGGCACCAGATCGACAGGGTTGCCATTGGAATCCACCAGGTCACCGTTCTCATCGAACTTAACGTCACCGTCCTCGAGAGCCTGACCCAGGCTCTTTCCTCCAACCTTGTTACCGTTCTCAACTGCCTTCTTGACATCCGGATTATCCATCAGGCGTTCGAAGTACCACTCTGAAGACTTTTCAAGGGGAAGGCTAGCCTGGAAGTCTGAAATTTTCTGATAGTTAGCAACCTGTTCCGGGGTCATCCGACCCAGCTGTTCGTCTGTAAGGGGCGTAAATTCACGTCCCGGCCGGAGTCCCTCCTCCGGAAGCTCATCCACTGGAATCATGGAGTTGATGGCCCAGTCGGTGGCATAGTTCCACATCAGGTGTGGGTCGCGCCGGCGCTGACCGACATGGTTAAGGATCAGGTGCCAACACTCATGCTTGAGAACACCCTTCACTTCCTTGTTTGTCAGAGAAGAGAAGAATTTGGGATTCCAGTACAGCTTGAAATCGTCATCGACTGCGGCAACACCGGCGGTAGGAATTGAATTTTCCTTAACCTTTGTTATTGATCGCATGATGCTGCTGAAGAAGGGTTCATCCCACAGAAGCCCTAACAGGTGGGTGTCCAGGCGGAAACGATTGGCCTGTTCTTCAGAAACCGATCGCCGGGTGCCAAGGTCAATGCTAGTGTTATCAGTCATATTTTTTTTGCCTCCTACTATTATAATAACATGGTGGGAGGAAATTTGCACGCGTATACGCTAGATATTTTCACAAATTTCAATAATTTCCTGAGTACTATGGGAGAGCCACATTTCACGAAGGTCCTCTAATAGTTCTAAGAATTCGGGATCTGCATCCGGGCCGGGTTCGGCGCCGGTGACAGTCTCAATAAGTGGAAATATATTTTTAACGATATGCCTGAGATGATCAATGTGTGAATTTGACATGTCTTATCCTTCTAATATTGCTGGTGCAGTACAATGTTTTAGATATGTTCCATGTCAGCAATATTCTTGTGATTATTTTAATTGCTCGAGAGTAATTCAATATCCGTGGGGGAGGCAACCAGGATTTCACCGTCCTCCTCACCGGCGGCCGTAAAAAATATCTCATAACCCCCTAGCGGCTCGAGCGTTTTCACGTAGGGGGGCATGTACTGAATAACGACACCAATATCCTTACATTCATTGATAGGCTTAACGGTCCACAGTTTCTTCCACCTTACCAGGTCACCCGGGTAAAAAGTGTCACTAGGTCTAGGCGGCACAGTATCAGGTATCATGATCACCTCTCATGTCGGTCAATCAAAGCACAGGGTGCTTCGCCTTGACGCCATTTTAAAAAAGGATAGGTTGTCTATATAGATTAAGGGGAATCCGGGGGATCAGTATCGCTCCAGACCTCTTCAAGGATTAGCCGCTGTTCGAAACCGCCGCGGCGCTCGTTCTTCTCCATCCGGGCAGTCATCACCTGGCGCCAGTTAATATTGAAATACTTACAGGTGGTCCGGAGTACCTCCATGATATCGGCCGCCTCCTCGGCGGAGGGGGATTCCCAGAGTTCATCGAGCTCCTCGAGCATCTTGGCCTTGAGTAACAGTCGAAGCTCCTCCTCGGATTCCGGCTGCCTGACTGTGCAGTGTCTACCCTGACGCTTAATGATATCAGGAATACGGTCACGAATCAGTTTATAGTATTCCTTACGTTCAGTCATTCCGGGCACTCCGCGTAGGTTACCGGTGGCCTGACAAGGACCAGGTCCTCCCGGGCCCGGGTAATCAGCCGACCGGCTGCCATAATGTGATACCTGGTAGGATCCGGCGGGTTACCTGGTAGGACGTTAATTAGCAATCCAATACCTCCGGCATTAATGTGCATGTTTCTCACTGTGACCAGATCCCCGGGGCGTAGAGAGGCGAAACACCTAGGTTGTCTACCTGATCGATATCCAACGCCTGGAATAGGAACGCCGATATCGTAGGCCCTAGCCATTGGCCACACCGAGTGATATGGAAAAATGCTCGAGTCGCGCGCGAGTGAATTTCGACATACCCCATTATAATCGGTGTCTGAAAAATGTGCAACGGCCTACTCAATAATCTTAAGCATCATACTAGGACTCCACATAGGGTCGGTACCATTTGACCAGGCCACCCATAGACCGGGAACACCATTCATCTCCTCGCATGCTACTACAATACCCATGGTTGGATACGTGGGACTGGGGGATGGGGGGTGCGGTCCGTGGTACCAGCCAACTAAGTCTCCTATATTTGGGAGGTGTTCGGGGGGAGTGGTAAGCTCCGTGCCGGCCGGTAACTCGGTGCTCAAAGCGCCTGAGTGGCTAGGTACGCAACGCCACCCAACACGCCTATTAGGGTATAAAGCCGAACCAGATCCGTACGGCCGGCCGCGGCGGCCCGGGCGATACTGATTAATCCAACTAACGGAAACAGAGCTAGCACCCCGTAGGCGAACACCAGCCTACTGTCATCCATGATCATCATCCTCCCCAATTATAGTTATATCGCTCCGGTCTGGCTCAGTTAAATTCTCCGAGCCCT
>Ga0209434_1000313_pt1 | contig 24691 bp, 26 predicted proteins | sample ETNvirnome_2_300_FD_184068 | JGI IMG/M metagenome (GOLD analysis project Ga0209434, IMG submission 184068) | Marine viral communities from the Pacific Ocean - ETNP_2_300 (SPAdes) (version 2) | ecosystem: Environmental > Aquatic > Marine > Oceanic | place: Pacific Ocean | collected 2013-06-22
CAACTGCTATCGTCGTAGATAGGTGGGGTCGCGAGGGTAGCTCCAAGTGGAAAGGGCTTGGACCTAACAAGGAGCTTACCCTAGTGAACTGTGCTGCTGCTAAGATCTGGGATCATAACGGCAGGCGAGCAGGCTACACTACTGACTGCAACACCTGTAGAATGTGTGTGCTTACGCCACGTACTAGGAATCTAGTCGTGGCTTTTCCTTTACATGGAAACCACATGGCTAAGAACGCAGCGATAACTAAGATTGTAACTTGGGAAGAACTACTAACACAAATCAACAACGAGGAGAAAGACAATGGAAATCAACTCAGCCGCTGATGTAGCTACCTACTTTGGAATGGAGCCTGGTGCTGCATGGCATCGGGTAGAGAAGGCAGTCTTTAAGGGTACTGATTGTGGTGCCTGGATTAAGTTTGAGTTTGCCGCTGAAGAGAACGGGGGGAGCTACCTACTGGTAGGTTCTATCGTTGAGGGGTCAGACGCAGACTGCGATACTATCAGGCTTAAACTACCAACTACAGGAGAAGCACTAGGAGAAGCACTAGACTGTGTGGATACCCAAGCAGCAGAAATATGGAAGGAATGGAACGAAGAGGAGGAAGCAACATGGAAGTAACACTACACCTTGAGTCCTATCAAATAACAACTAGCCAAACAGGAGAAAGACAATGACAACAGCTAACCAATGTCCCGCCGAAGGGGAGGTGCTGGCCGTATACTATAAAATAGTGGAGGTCCATAAAGGGGCAGTAAAAACGCTATTCCACGGTCTCAACGGTAGCCGCACCATTCCTGTGGGCGAGTGGCTGACAGCCGATAAAAAATTAGTCCACGATGGGACATCTAAGACCCAGTATCTTTCGGGTTGGCACGTTCTGCCAACTCTGAAGGAGTGCGAAGAGTACCTAGAGATATTCACTAAGCGGTTAGATCTTCTTTGTATCGTTCCCTGTGAAGTCCGTGGAGAAGTTCGGCCTAAAGTACACAGCCGGTCTAACGTATTCCTAGCTGATCAAATAAAGATACTACCGCCACTAACCCGCCTCCCGCACTCTAACCAAACAGGAGAATGACAATGACTAACCCTATCATCGCTAAAATCGAGAAGCTCTTACGCTTATCTAAAGACCAGGACGGTACACCAGAAGGAGAGACAGCAGCTAGGCTAGCCCACCGTATGATGACTGCTCATGCCATTAACATGGCACAGATAGACATCACTAAGGAGGCTCACCATGACCCTCTAGTAAGGGAGACCTTACACCCTGACCAGCAGCCTAACCGTCAGTGGCGACGGACATTGGCTAACCTCTTAGCTCGCCACTGTAACTGTAAGACTGCTTATCACAGTTACCGTAGGGGTCTCACCATCTACTTGTATGGTCACAAGTCAGACATCGAGATCATTCGCTACCTCTACGAGATCTGCGAGCGACAGCTAGAAGCTGCCGCAGCTACGTACAAGAAGAGTCTGAAAGAAAGAGAAACGTGCAGGCGTTATGACTGGGACACCAACGAGTACGTACCTGTCTATGGCTACAGCAGTGGTGAGATGCGTCGGCAGCTTAATAGCTTTAGGCGCTCAGCCTTAGACGGGCTTGCGGATAAGCTACGTAGAATCAGGCAGGATACCAAAGCTGAAGTCGGTGCAAGCTATGCTCTAGTACGCAACCGTAAGGAGAAGGTCTCCGCATACTATGACACCTTCACCTTCGGTGTGGCTAAAGCCTCCGCTAGGTACTCGCATAACGCTGCCGGTTACAACGCTGGTAAGAACATCAGCCTGCACTCAGGCATCAAGGGCTCAAGAACTAAGCAACTAGGAGGTGAGTGATGCCCCAGAGTAATACTAAGAAGAGAAGGCTTATAGATGAGAACATCCACTGGCTGATACAGGATCCTCCTGTCGGCCTAACACCCGGTGACATAGCTACTCTCAGGCTAGGGCTAGAGAAGATGTCCACTGAAGCCAACGAGATTCTACGTAATAGTCTGCGCCATAACCCCCACCCCTCAAGGAGAAATAACAATGAATAGTCTTCGCCTACCCCCACTCTACCGAGGCTCCGTACCTGTCACTGTCCCTGGTGTCAGCGTACGAGGGAGCACTAACACTGGCCCACCACAGAACTGCCGTCTACTACTGAAAGGAAACGTAGTTCCTATGTCATTCACTATTGATCCGCTTGAGTCTCCCGGTAAGGAGATTCATCCTTGGGTACTAGACTGGCTCACTGACTACCAGCGAGAAGCCTGGAGGTATGCCCACAATCGTAGCGGCGCTAACCTATGGCATGCTTGCGGCGCAGGTAAGACAGCTACTGCTATCTGCTGGGCTCTCTCTGGTAGGTGGGAAGGGCCCATCATTGTAGTCACCAAGGCACCTACTAAGAGGCAGTGGAAGAGGGAAGTAGAAAGGTTAACTACTATCCACCCCACCATCCTCTACGGGCAAGACCCACAGAAGCTAGAGAAAGATGTACGCATGGTCATCCTTAGCTGGGAGATCCTACCTCACTGGGTAGGTGAGCTTACCCGCTGGATTGGTGGCGGCATGGCTAGCGTAGTCTTCGATGAGATACACAAAGCCAAGGCATGGCAGCGTAAAGAGAAGTACGTAAAGGACGATGGCTCCGTAGGCTGGCAACCTAAGCGTAACATCTCGCAGTGTGCCTCCATCCTCTCAGCTAGAGCCAAGCGCAGGCTAGGGCTAACAGCTACTCCTGTACGTGATAGGATCTCAGACCTCTGGTCACAGCTTGACTTGATTGAGCCTGATTGCTGGGGTACTAACTGGGAGTTCGTTCACAGGTACTGTGACGCTCAGCCAGGTAAGTTCGGTGGGATCGACACCACAGGTAAGAGTAACATAGATGAGCTACGGCTGCGCTTCTCCCAGGTATGCCACGTAGTCTCCTACACCCAGATGTCTACACAACTACCAGCTAAGCGCAGGCAGCTATGCTACCTGTCCCGTGAAGACCAGAGTAGACCGAGTGCTTTTTCTGCTGACCTTAAGCAGGCAGCACGTAAGGGAGCCCAAGCTTTATTCGAGATGCGACTACTAGAAGCAGCTAGTCGTAAGCGTAAGTGGATAGTAGAGACAGTGGTCGAGGCAGTAGAGAACAAACAAAAGGTAGTGGTATTCACTGGCCGAAGGGTTGACTGCGAGCGTATAGCAGAGGCAATCGAGAAGGCTAAGCCTGAGCACGTACCTCTTTGGTGGGGGCATGGCGGGGTATCTACCACTGAGCGTGATGCTATGGTTGCTGCTTACTCTACCTGCGAAGAGGCGTCTGTCTTTGTTGGGACTACTGACGCTTTTGGTGAGGCTGTTGATGGGCTGCAACATACAGACCTAGCCTTGTTTGGACTACTACCATGGACTCCAGGTCAGGTAACCCAGGCAGAAGGGCGCTTCAGTAGGCAGGGATCAACGCGACCTGTCCTCATTATGTACACCGTAGCCGAGGGTACTGTTGACGAGCACGTAGCTGACATCTTGCTTAACAAACTGGAAGCAGTGGGTGAGGCTTTAGAGGATGACGAAGCGGTGGGTGTGGCTGGCACCCTGGCTGGTGAAGAGGACGAGGCAGCAATCATAGCTAACATACTCGCCAAGGCTAACGTCGGATGAAGAAGAAGATAACTAAGGTTCAAGCTGATATACTAGCTAGACTTAAGAGGGAGGGCCGAGCCTTCGGACCTGTACACTCACTCAAACTACTACAGAAGAAAGGTCTAGTCGTGGGCAACAAGCGCACAGGCTGGGCATTAACTAAAGAAGGAGAGGAAATATGGACACTCTTAGGGTAAGGTGCCCCAAGTGTTGGGCAGCACCGGGTACAAAATGCATTAGTCTAAGGTGGGCAAGGTCCAGGGGGAGACAACCCGCAGTGTCTTACAGCCGCGACGGGGATTACCAAGGACGCGATAGCCCTGATGACCACAGGATTGAGAAGCCTCATAAAGAACGCATAGATAAGAGCATCATCTCACCAGGAGCACGCTCACTATGATCTGTAATGGCTGTGGGGCAGAAGCCTTCGGTCCATGTGGAGATCCCACCATCCCTAAAGGATGGATCAGTAAGTACTACAGCTACCACGACAGCGTGTATGGCTGCTCACAAGAATGTTTAACAATAGCAAAGGAGAAGAGAACAGTGACTAAGAAACTAATCAATGCAGGCCCATCCGAGGCAGGATGGCACAGACTACAGAGTGTGCTTAAGTGCCCACGCTACTACGTACTGGAGAGAGACCGCCCTTGGAAGTGGAGCCCTCCTCTAGTGAAGGGGTCGCTAGTCCACATTGGACTCGCCCACCACTACCGCAGGGTGCAAGCAGAACAGCAAGGGGAAGACCCTGACCAATGGTATGAACCTATGGAAGCAATCGCTAAGCTCGTCTTTGAGAACGCAGCAGACTCACCACACTGGATGGAGTATGCAGAGTTAGCCCAGGAAGCAGTGGGTAAGTACATCGTTGAGTGGGAGAGTGAGCAGTGGAAGGTACGTGCAGTGGAGCACGAGCTTCGAGCTATGGTAGACGGTAAGCACCTGTACACTCAGCGGGTGGATGCAATCTTCGAGGCTCCCGGCGGAAAGATATGGATGGTCGATCACAAGACTACCTTTCGTATCGCTCCGAAAACTATTCGACGTTACACATTGTCGGGTCAGATGCTGGGTTATCAGCTATTCGGACAGAAGCTTTATGGAGACAAGTTTGCAGGCGTCATGCTGAATATGATACAACTACCCCAAGAAGTTGGAAAGAATTACAGCTTCGCAAGACCAACGATTGAACCAGCACCCTTCGCAGTACCTAAGCTCAAACAGACTATCCTACACGCAGAAGAACTAATTGAAAGATACAAAGACAAAGACCCCATGGACGTACCCGGTGTGTTTCACGAGACAGCATGCTGGACTCCCTATGGTCAATGTCCCTTCGCTTCCTACTGTCAGTGGGGGTCATAAGATGGGGACCAATGATCATATTGATACTGACGTAAACTGCCCCCAACTGACCTGTGATTACTGTGGTGAGCTAGAACCCTGGCACCAGATGATGGAAGAAGGAGCCCTTATCCTAGAGGAGCGGGCGGTGGAGATACGTAAAAGTCCTTCATGGATTAAGGTCGCTTGCACTCATTGTGTGCATGTATTCAATAAAGATAACTAACTAGGAGAGAGTAATGACTAAAGCTAATGAAATATTTGGGATCATCTATGGTCCCGCTAAACGAGGTAAGACAGTAGCGGCTATCCGTTCCTTCCCCACTGGATTCTTTATCTCACCCAAGGGTGGGATGCTGAGTTCCAACTGGCTAGGATGGGAGCCCAAGAGCATAGAGGCCACAGGCTTTGACCAGATTATGAACATCTTGTCTAAGCCACACAATCACCCAGCTATCATCATTGATGACTTCAGCATCATTGCTGATGCAGAGCTTGGTAAGCTTAAGAAGACACACCGAGGGTGGTCAGCCTTCGATGTCTTTAACGCAAAGGTCTACGAGCTACGTGACTGTGCAAGGGAGGCTAACTGCCATGTCATCCTCATCATGCATGAGCAACCACCACGCGAAGTGAAGAAGGATGGCGGCGGTAAGTACATCCCTGGTGCCCCACTCATCCCTGGCTGGCAGTTACCTGAGAAGCTACCTGCTCTGGCTGACTTCGTAGCTAGGGTAGTACACACCGATGACTTCCCTGGTCCTTGGCCGTTTGTCTTTCAGACAGGACCAGACCAGAACTACATCACAGGTGACCGACTCGCCATTACTCCACCACTTAGCCCAATGAACTTAGGGGAAACCCTACGTGCTGCTGGCTATACCATCCCTCGACCTGAGCCCCTACTCTGGATGGAGGATGCGGTGGAAAAGATTTCTCAACTATTAGTTCAACAAATGCAAAAGGAGGAGCCTAACTTTCAACCAATACTCAAGGCGGCAGCTACTAAACTAACTGCCAAGGTAAGTGACAAGCGTCATATCAGGTGGGCTTTGTTAGACTCGTTTGATCGAGCGTACCTGAAGATTCATTCAACCAATCTAGTCGATGACTTCATTGAGTCATTCGACGTAGCAATCTAAAGAAGAGGAGAATTATATGTCCTGGGAAATCGAAGTCAATCTATCTGGTGTCAACGCAGCGGGGATGAATGTCCCACCAACGGAGAAGGGGCCCTACAAAGTTAAGGTCTTTTCAACTGAGAAGCGTGACACTCAAGCCGGTAACCAACGCGCCATCTTCCGTACTATCGTACAAGAAGGCAAGTACAAAGGATGCAGCATCTCTGACGGGATTAACTTCCCCAAGGATCCTGAAGACTTTGTTAAGCGTTACTGGAAGGCAATGCTCATCTCACTTGGCTTCTCTGAAGCTAAGCTTGATAAGGGTATTAAGCTCAACGGAAGCAAACTTGTGGGGAAGATCGGCTACGTCTTCTTCTCCCCGGCTGACCAGGAAGGCAGCGGCTACTCTTCAGTGAAGTGGATTCCTAAAGAGCAGTACGAGCAACTGGTTGCCTTGGCGGCAGCGACTAATGAGGGCTTTGATGTAGAGGAAGACAACGACAATGGTGTCACTACCTCAACTGCTACCCCTAGCAGCGATGGTAAAGACGCTCTGTCCTTCCTCGAAATCTAAACTCAACCTAAGGAGTCCTGCCTTCGGGCAGGGCTTCTTACCCCAGGTGGCCCATGAGACCAAGATGTGATCTATGCCCTCTGCGTATGCATTGGGAGAACAAAGGTAACTGGCGCATAGTAGACTCTGAGATTAACGAGGACACTTCTATCCTCCTGATCGGAGATGCTCCCGGTAAGCAAGAGACCCTCTTCAACCGTCCCTTCGTAGGACCAGCAGGTGTTGAAGCCATAGGTGTTCTACGTGACTGCGGTAGGGTCAGGCACGATGTGTCATGGACTAACGTCTGTGCCTGTCGCTTCCCTAAAGACAATGACAAAGAGTTCTTAGCTATCCTTCAGAAGAGGAACAGAGCTAGGATAAAGAAAGGGAAGGAGCCTATCCCTACCCCTATGGAATGCTGCCGCCCACGACTAGAGGCAGAGATAGCACAGTTCCCTTCCATCATTCCACTAGGGTCGATGGCTACTAAGGCTGTACTCCCAGGCAACCCAAGCCTTAGTAAGGTACGGGGTGGTCCAACAGTACATCTAAATAGGAAGGTGCTACCTACCTTTCACCCTTCGTTTGTTAGGTACAAACCTATCTGGCGAGACATCTTTCGCTCTGACATAGCCAAAGCTTTCCGTCACTTCGAGGAGAAGCTACGCTGGAAGGATCCCCGTACTGTCTTTACACCTACACCAGCCCAGCTAGAAGCCTTTCTCAGGCACGTAGAGAAGACACGGGAGCCAGTGGCCTACGACGTAGAGACAGACGCACTGGAGCCCCTTACAGCAGGGCTAAGATGCATCGGGATTGGGACACCAGATATAGTTCTCATGGTCCCCTTCCTCTCCGTCGATGGTACGGCAACATTCTATGAGCCCCAAGAGGAACTGACGATCAAGAAACTGATGCGCGAGTTCTTCCTCAGTGAACGCATCTGTAAGGTGGGACATAACGCTGGCTACTATGATCGCTTGGTTGTCGAGCAACATTTAGGGGTAACTCCTACGCCTCTCATAGATACCATACTCTTGCACCGTTTGGCAGAAAGCGAGTACCCGCATGGCCTTGGCTACATCGGCTCGGTCTTCACTGACGTGCCAGCGTGGAAAGCAGATAGGACAGCGACTACTGCCAGTGCTGACCACGAGCTTCATGTGTACTGCGCTACTGACGTTGCCGTCACAGCCCGCATCACTCAGCCCCTTCTAGCTAAGGCCAAGATTCGCAGGCAACGTAAGATCTACAAAGTCGATGCAGCCTTGCAAGACTTATGCGTAGGGATGCATAGGTTAGGTATGCGCGTTGACGAGGGCAAGCGTAAAGAGTATGCCCAGAAGCTGACGGCTGAAGTTTATGAGTGGGAGAGTCTTATTGACGATAGGCTAGGTTCTCGTACGATCAACCCAAATAGCCCTGTGCAAATGCGGGAGCTACTCTTCGATCGATGGGCTCTCCCTCCTCATTCCTTTACGCCTACCGGCGACCCCAGTGCTAACGATGCTACCCTGCGTTCCTTCTTAGGCAATCCCTTAGTAGAGGATGACCAGAAGGAAATCATTGATGCACTGCGGCGTTACCGTAAGGCATCTAAGTTACTCAACACTTACATCGAGAAGCTAGCACCAGGGGCTGGCGTCGTGGAAGATGGCATAGCCTACCCAGACTACAACGTACACGGTACGGTTAGTGGTAGGTTTAGTAGTTCCAACCCCAACTTCCAGAACATTCCCTTTAAGCTACGCGATATGTTTATCCCACCTAAAGGGATGGTCTTCGTGGGTGCTGACTTCGACCAGCTTGAGCTACGCTTTGCTGCTGCGTTAGCAGGGGCTAAGCACTACATGGATGCGTTCGAGAAGAAAGAGATAGACCCACACAACCTGACGGGTGAGCTTATGTTCGGTGAAGACTTCTGGCTTTCACCGGGAGCCCCAGCCAAGAAGATAGAGAAGGGGAAGGGTTCCTTTAAGAAGCTAAGGGATGTAGCTAAGACCATCTGCTTCTCCTCGTTGTACGGGGCATCACCTCCCAAGGTGCATGAGATCATTACCAAGGCAGAGGATGACCAGGGTACTCTCATGTACGCAGGCTATTCACTGCAAGAAGTGCGAGCCCTGCATCGTAAGTGGCTACGTGCGGCCCCTGAGTTTAAGGGATGGTGGAACGAGACACACCAGTTCTGGCGAAGGAACGGTTACGTGGAAGAGCCAGTGATGGGTAGGCGCAGGTACTTCATAGAGGATGACTACAATGCCATCATCAACTTCGGAGTACAGGCAGGCGGCTTTAGTGTAGTCGCCATAGGGATGCTGGAGTTAGTGAATAACTACCTTCCCTTTGACTTCAAGAAGAACACAGGTCTTGTTAACCAACTGCATGACGCAGTCTTGTTTACAGTGGAGGAGGGGAAAGCAGACTGGGCACGCGAAGTTATCACCAAGGTGCTCACACGTAGGGTTAAAGCCCTACCGATTACGTTCACAGCGGAAGCTAATATTGCTAACAACTGGGCAGAAGTTTAGGAGGACAAATGCCATATATCACCAAAATAGAAACTAACATTAAACGACCAGGGGGCGTAGTCCATGTAGGACTAGAGCCTCACATGCTGCTGATAGGAGACAACGGCAGCGGCAAGACAGCCATACTCAATGCGATTGAGTTAGCCTTAACTGGGCAAGCTCATGACCTCGGAGGTAGGGACAACGCTAAAGCTACAGTGCTGCTTCAAAGCCTCATACCAGCATGTGATGATTTTCTTTATAGCATCATCACTTTTGATACAGGGGCTACCGTTGAGTGGCGTATGCAGAGAGGCAAGAAGCCCACTGTTAACTGGGAGTTCACACCGACTGACCTGAACGTACACTTCCTCATGGACGAAGTAAGCGATGCGTTAACGGGCTCTTTGTTAACTACTGTACGCTTCCTCATGAAATACTTTGGGGATGAGCCTGAGTTCCTAGAGAGGGAAGAAGCTGCACGTAGAGCAGTGAGGCGAGAGCAAGCTACCGTCCGGGCTGTGACCACAGCCATCGAGCATCTCTCCCTGGTTAATCACTCAGGAGAAAGGAAGAAGGAAGCGGTCATTGCTCAGGCTGTAGTTGACCTCTACGAGAATGCAGGCATAACTGTCACTGGTTCTCGCAACACCTACGACAAGGCTAAAGCGTACATAGATAAGCATGGTGCCCCCATAGCTAACCGCGAAAGCCTTCTCTTTGAGACGAAGAAAGAAGCAGAGGGGAGGTTGGCAGCGGCGAAGAAGCAGGCTAAGGAGAACCTTGACTACATGGTAACGTGGGTAACTGAGGAACAAAAGGACATAGAATCGTCCTTCAACCTACTTAGATCAAGGGCTTTACCGGGGGAGATTGGTTTTGAAATCGACACCACACGTATTCTATTCGGACTTAGGACGGAAGGTTCCTTTACTCCTTGGATTTCTGGGGCTGAGTATGTTGCTGTACTGGCAATCGTGGCAGCGACGGCGGCATTACGGCTACCGTCCGAGGACGTAGTGTTAATCATTACGCCCGATCGAGCGTTATCGCACAGGCATCTACATGCTCTGGTAAATGCACTGCGACCTGTTAACCGAGCCAACATCTTTATCCAAACTCCTACAGTTGTCCCGGTGAAATCTTTCCCGGCATGGACGAAGCTTTATCTTGAGCATAGAGCCGTAGGCAAGAGGTGGATGAAGCAACAAAGTGGCTAATGTCACCCGAAGAGAAGGCAGGTTATCAGCTATTCATTATAGCAATACTCATAATCTACCTTATAATAAAGTCTTAGACGCACGGATCAACTTTTTTTGTCCTGGGGGAGAAGAGTGAGATGGTCCGTGCGTCTCTCTTTCTACCCTGCTGCCTTAAGCATAGCCTGTAGGAGAGGGCCACCGGCCCCCCCGGCTAAGGCTGCTCCACCAACCAGGAAGAACATCTTAGTTATCTGCGCTTGAATGTTTGTACACGTCTTCTCAATGTCCGCTACGTTAGTACGAAGCTCGATGATAGACTCGACTTGCTTGTCACTACGCTCACGTAAGTAGCGCAGTTCGTCAAGCAGGAAATCATTCGTTGCCATCGTCGTGCCGCTCCCAAGCAATGTAGGATCCGTCTATCTTCTTTAATAATAACTGACGCCTGTTCTTTTTGCGAGTGGTATGGCTGATATGGATGTGACCAGTGGTCTCCTTATACCAGATAGCTTGATCAACAGGCCACCCCATTTGTGTCATCTTAACGATGTAATCCCACACTTCTGCTGTATCCACATCGGGGCAGTAAAAATCACAAGCCTCGGCAGTAACATGCTGGCTAGACTTTGAGCCCCCCACGGTTCGGTTAACGTATTTATCCCTGAACCCAGACGTTATCTTGATCGGACCAAAGCGGTCGCGGATAGGCTGAAGGATAGCAGAGCAGAGAGCCAGCACACGCGGGACGTAGTGGGCAGGCAAGATGTTGGTTGCCTCTACGCTCGTTACCTCAAACTCTTCGGCGCTGAAGTTAGGTGTGAGTCTCATATCTCGTCGCCTTCTTCATCTTGCTGAAGGTAACGTCTTCCAGCTTCTGCTGGTACGAGGTAGGGAGCTATAGATTTCATTGTGTCAGGATCTTTGGAGTAAGTACCAGGGTTGGCAACTGCTTTTAGTTGATTGCTATTAAATACCATCCATTCTTTCGGGGCTCCATCTCTTATACGGACCACACTGTCATAGCCAAGATCTGCTAAGTGCTCAGTTACAGCCCTGCTAAGATCCCCATTGTCCCAGTCAATAGGTGTGTCGCCTGCCAAAACTGTGAGTTCGTGTACCTTGTCTTCGATTTCTTTTGGTAAAGGAGCATTCTTCTTTAGGCGCTGAACCATTTCCTCTATGCTGTAGCCCATCCCTTCAGATGCATTACGATACTCAAGCTCTTTCCATTGTTGAACAAAATAACCAAGCCCTCGTTTGTGCCACTCAAAGGGGTTTTCCATCCTTACGTGAAAAGCATACACACCGGGGCGTCCTCCTTCTGCTTCTTGAAGCAGCTTATCGCGGAGTACTCGCATCAGAGTAAACTCCTCGGCTAGCATACCATCCCCATCTGCTGCACCTGGAGGAAAAGTTGAAGAAGTCGTGGTATCCTGCAATGCGTAGTTACGCTTCTGTACAGCCTCAAGTCTTTTCTGTAGTTCTTCAGGTGTCTGTTTCCACATCTGAAGCTCTTGTATCTGCCCATTTAACCTGTCAAGCGCACGCGCAGTCTCGGAAAACTCATTATCAAAGACATCGGCTTTACCGTTGTCCTTTACTCTGGCAATCTGTTTTTGTTTTATTTCTATCTGCTGCTGAAGAGTTGCAGGGTCATCCTCGTAAGTAATATTTTGTTTCTTCCATACGTCTATGGGCTGTTGGGCGTAGCCCGCTTCCTCGAATAGATTTTTCGGACCAATACCCGTAGTACTGTAGCCTTGAGCCTCCCAAGGGTTATTAGAAAGGTAAATCCCTGCCCCAAACCAGCCTGGATCCGTCTGCTGCTGGATGTCGCTACCTGTTTTCATAGTGGTGTGGCCTGCTTTTTTTGATCCGTGGAAGAAGACTGTGGGCTCACCTACCTTAGTGCTGAGTCCTTGGTCTGCTCTCCACCGTATCGAATACCAATCACTTTGTAGTTTCTCTATCGCTTTTTCTACTTCCTCTCGCTTCAAGTACATCTCGTGCTCGCTCTCAGCCGCTATTTTATAGAAAGTATCTTTCTTACTCTCGAATCTTAAGAACGCTGTATGCCTTTCGTCTGCTGTCATGTTCTGCCATTCCGCAGACTCCGTGAGCTTCTTATGTTTAGCCTGGAGCCTCTCGATCTCTCTCCTGATATGAGTCGGGAGAAGAACACCGTCGCGCGGCCAGTTGTCCCGAGCGGTTCTACCAGATAAAGTTTTAAAGCTGTCATCAAAGTACTCATCGAGAGCAATTTTCTCGGCTTTCATTTTATCTAGTGCGGCAACGACACCTTTATCATCTAACCATTCTCCCTTATGAAATGCATAAGGTGATCCCTGATTGAGACCCAGATGTGGTCTTTCCTGTGCCGCCTGTTCGGTCTTACCTCTCCACTCTTGAAAGCGCCCCTCCCTGCTGTTTGCAAACGCCTTCTTAGTTGCTTCTTCTTTAATGGAAGTTGCATCCCTAAAGGGTGATTCATACTCTTTAGAAGACGGTGGCAATAAGTCTTCGCCTCCCTCTAACAGATCAACATCTGGTGTAACTTCGTCTGCTCCCTTAACGATGCCTCTTCTAGCAGCCTCTCCACCCTTTGTACCGAGCCGCCTTAAGTCTTCAACAGTCCCTGGTTTCAGAAGGTCTGGTGCTATCCGTAGTGGTCCTTCTAAAGCAGTAACTAGAGGTAGTGTGCGCCCTGTTTTTCCTAGATCCTGTGCAACCTTTGCCGCTGTCCTGACTTCTCTGGGTGCGTTCTTTGCTACTGACCACACGCCTTTGAAAGCTCCCTTAGCTAGTGGCCCGAAGACAGGGACTGCATTGGAAGCAAGACCAAGCCCTGCTAAGACGGTAAGCGGTACAGCCCAGGGCTCTCCTCGTTCAACAGCAGCCCATGCGCGGGCAAGATCCTTAGAGTCGATGCCTGCGGAAAGCACAGGGTTAGCCATAGCTAAAGCTACTTCTGAGCCAATGACTGCCATGGGGTGCTCTTCTTCTAGCTGCTTGTAACGTGCGGCAACAGCTTTGGTCTTAGCCTTTAGCTCTACATTGAGGTCTAGTGGAGGCGTAGTCCCTAGTCCTCCTGCCTTTGCTCGCTGTATCCGTCGTGGTGCTGCCTCTTTGGTGCGCTGCTGCTTAGCGAAAGTCTCTGTTGCTTCTTTGGCTTTACCCTCTGGCCCCACAGGTTTAGGGGGAGCCACAGGTTTACCATAAGCCATGGCAGGTCGCTGCTCTTGCTTGAAGTGCTGCTTCCTATACTTATTTTGTATAGCCTGTGCAGTGGTAGGCTCCTCTACTTCTTCCATCACTTGCTACCTTTCTGAGACTGCCTCACTCCTTTTTTGGATTCCTTTTTAGCTAGGTCTTCCTGGCACTCTTTAAGCTGAGAGTCCAGATGCTTAGTTGATTCTTGTAGCTTACCATGCTCGATGCGTAGCTCAGTCGTACCTTCAGGCTCAATAGTTAGCCCCAGCATGGAGCCTCCCCCGATCAGTCCTACACAAGCAAGCATGCCTGCAACTAGGGCTTTAGGATCTTTGGTATCAATCTGTGCCATTACTTCTTTCCTTTCTTCTTCTTCTTTTTCTTCTTCTCTTCCCTACACTTAGATAGTGCAATAGCTATTGCCTGCTTCTTGGGGCGACCTGACCGGATTAGCTCAGCTATGTTGTAAGCCTTAGCCTCCTTGCTGCATCCCTTCTTAAGTGGCATTATTCTGTCAGATCTTTAATGTCGGTAATGGAATCGATAGATTCCTGTCTCTCAGCCCACTTCTCATTGATTTTGTCGGGTTGCCCCACCTTGTGCCCTGGTGTCTTCGGGGTTCTCTGTCTCATTGCACGTTCAATGTGTAGGGGTACTTTGATTTTACCAAGGTAGACCAATCTATGTAGCCGATCAAGATCCTCTGAAGTCTTAAGAGGAAACAGGTGGTGGAAATATTCCCTAAGCATCCGAAGGTTCTTCCTTCCTGCCTGAGCATCTCTCTCCGCCTCACCACCCTTCTTTTTCCAAGACCGCACGGATTCCTCTACCGTTTCGCCTCCTACTGGACTGGATGCTACTTTCATATCCTTATCAATGTTGCGTTGCTCCACGGGACCATCAAGGTCTTCGATGTTACTTCCTCCCCGCACCGTTGCTTTTTCTATCCGCTCGATCACTTCAGGTTCCTGGCTCCGCTGCCACACGTCCTTAGCTACCTTCTCCCTGAGATGCCGTTGCTGCTCAGGAGTTAACGGAACAGGCGTCCTAAACCCGTGAGCTACTGCTGGCTCCGACTTAGACTCTTCTCGTAGCGTTGTTTCTGTTGCTGTTTTCGCCATTACTTCTCCCTACTTCTTCTTGCGTCTGATCTTAGGTTTAGATTTAGACTTCTCCTCTGTGATTTCTTCTTGCCTAGCTTCTACCCGATCAGCCTTAGCTCGCTTACGGGCAGCAGCTTTTAGCTTGCCGCGCTTCTCAGCCCTGTCAGCCCTAGCGCGGATCTTATCAGGGTCTTGGGTAAGTAAGGGGCGTAGAGCGAGTAGAAACATCTTTATAGCCCTAGCATCGCCACGTTCTAGGCTTCTACCTAGTGGTCCTTTGATGAAAGTATCTAGGGGAAGCAGAGCATCGATAGTCTCAGCGAGAATATCAATAGCTTTATCTTCTGATATACCCTTGTCTTTCACCCAGCCGTTTACTGCCTTAACAGCAATCGCTTTTACTTCTTCTTCATTAGTAAGGTTACTCATCTTAATCTCTCCTCTTCGATTCCATATCTTGTTTAATAAGATTCCAGAGATCCCACTGGCTTAGGTTCTCAAAGTGCTCTGCCACCGCTTCTTCAAAGCCAAGTACGGGATACTTCCCCTCTGTATACGCCCCTGCGTCTAAAGTCCTGGTGGCTGTCCTTTTTGTCTGCGGTTGATAATCTACGCGAGTAGGTTCTCCCTCAAACAGCCCGGTGCGGGCGTCAACCGAGCCACCTTGCCAATCAGGTGACGTTAGCTCTCTCTGCTGCTGCTGTGCAGCAAACTCCTGGTCGGCTCGTTCGGCCGATTCTCGACGGTTGATGTCAGCATCCTGCTTCTTCATGTTACGACGGACTGCCGCGTCATCGTCAAGCTCTTCCTTGATAATCGTAGGCAGGCCTGTCTCTTTATCCATGGGGGGATTAGTGGACACAGACCAAGCAGCGTTTGGGTCTACCCCTTTGTTCAAATGGAATCCAAAAGGTGCCTCGCCTCCTGCATGCTTGCGGGCGACCTCTGCTGTCTTCTTTTTTAGATCATTCGCCATCGTCTACAGCCTCCGCTAGCGCAGTGCCAGCCTTCCATGCTTCACCGAAATCAACCAGACCTTGTGCTCCGACAAGACCTAAGACCATTGTGGTGATCGAGTTAAGTGCTGCCTCATCAAGAGGGGCACCAAGTAAGTTAACAGTTGCTACAAGCAGGATTGCTGCCGTAGTCAGTAACAACTTACGTGACAGAAACTTTTTCATAGCTCTCTCCTTTAGGGGTAAGCCCCTCCAAACATATAAACTCTAGCTAGCCATTTGGCTGTGTCCACGCACATGACGGCAGTTCCCAGCGTTGGGAGCCCTAACTCGTTACCTATGAACAGCGCTGGTCTGAGGTCGGTCACATCCAGGTCTCCGTTTTGAAGTTCCCCCACGGAGTTGAATCTGTTTAAAACAGGCAATGGTCCTATCCAGTTTCCCCATGAGTTCTGCATGCTAGGGTAGGTATTGGGACCGCCCACTAGCTGGATCGTTATTCCGTCCACGTCTGCAATGTATAGTGTCGGGGCGGAGTAGTGGTAACTGGTAACAATAGACCCTGGCATGGCTGTAGTATATGATCTCCAGTCAGTAACAGGAACCCCGGTCCCAAACTCAAGTCTCTGAGAGACATAGCGAGGTTGCGGTGCGGTAGTTAGGTCCGCCACCAGCATGCCTGGAGTGTTCCCCAGGGCAGCAGGGGTGAGGCGCACACCTTGATTGACGAAGACGGCATTGGTAATAATCCATCCACGCTGTGCTGCTTTAGGGATCGGCGTAGCTGTCCCCGGCACGGAGATAGGATAATGAAAAGGAGTTGCCTTACAAACGACGGCGAGACAATCGTGAGGTAGCAGGGTGGTGCCTGGTCCTGGCGTCAAGGTGACCACTCCCGACGCATCTTCAAGCTCAAGGATGCCGTCCGTAAAGAGGGTTGCCTTGCGGCTACCGAGAGCACCGGCACCTTGGACTTCCCAGAGAACACCACCCGCCACATTGTGGGTAACATCACCGGGCCCTGGAACATCCCCGGCGAACCCCATGTTCTGAAAAAAGAAGTCGTTCCAACTGTCTTGGGTGGGAGCCATGATGCGCTCGTATCCACTGGTTGGAGTACGCCGAGTCGTTGTAAGAAAGCCCCAAGGTCCTGCTGGTGGAGTGGTGCGGGTATTGCTCATGGCGAGATACCCCTAGACTTAATCCATCTATATTGCCAGTTAGTGATGACGGCGCTAGTGCAGGTGGCCCCCACCGTCTGGTTGTTATGGATCCCCGCGAACGGAGAAAACCCATCGGCCCCTGGAACCCAAGTGGGCGTCCAGATTCCTGGTCCCAGAATAAGCATAACCACATTGGGGGTTCCTACGGGAAAGTATGCATTCTCTTGGGGGATCTCCAATGACCACTCGTTGGAGTAGTAGCTGGAGTTCTCTACAAAGGGCTGTAGACGCGGAGATGCGGGAAAGGTAAGAGGCTGTCCGCTAGGGGGAACCCAGGCATTCGGCCACTTGCCGATGTTGCAGCACCTCTCCCACGTAGCCCCTAAGTTTTTGGCGCCTAATCCTATCCAGCACCTGTCCCTATAGGTTCCTCCGCCTGCATAGGGGAGCGCATCTTTATAGCCGTAGTGCCCTAAGATAATGGAGGTATCCTGGTCCGCAACAGGGACACCCCCTCCGGTTCCTTGAATCATCCCTGCCACCTCAGGCTGTCGCCATACTAGAGGATACAGGTTCGACGGTCCTATTTCTGGTGGGTAAACCATACGTGGGACGATGTCTACGCCCGCGCTGGACGTGGACTCCTTCGCAGCGAGCCGGAGACCTATACCACTAAAGATAGGGTCGTAGATACCTGGTACGGCAGAGACATCATACATCGCTGTGCTCGTGCCTGTCGTATCCACGAACTCAAGTTCGCCGCTCTTCCAAAGAGTGATATGCTTATTCACGCCCACCTGACCCACTCTCCAGTGAGACCCCGCAGGCTGCGTAAGCTCTGGAGTGGCAGGGTCGGGCACACCGAAAGACTCTGTCCCCGGCGTGAAGGGAATGGTCAGGTTTATCCCAGCAGGCTTATCATCAGCAAAGCCCATGCTAGTGAAGTAGAAGTCCTTCCAGCTATCGTCAGCCATCCTCACCACAGGAATCCAGGTGTCATCGCTAGGCGTAACTCTCGTTACACGCTGGTGCGGTGACGTTCGGTATGGCTGATTGGGAGGGGTAATAGGCATTAAGCAGCACCTTCAATGTCTAAGCTAATATTGATAGTGTCTGCTGCGGGCGGCGCTCCGTTTGTAGTAACAGCCACAAACAAAGAGCCACTTGAAATTGATGGCAACGCTGCTTGAAAGTAAATATCCTCAAGACTATCGATATTAGTCGGGGTAAGAGCGTATGCTAAGACAACGGGTAAGCCTGTGCTTACACCTGTTTCCTCTCGTACCTGAAGCGCGATTTGCGTACCAGTCGAACCAGCGGCAAACTCTGCACGAACCCTACGTAAGCGACCTTCAGTAGGTACAGTGACTGTAATTTCAGTGTAACCTGTGTTATCCACATTTTGTACCGCCCCGGTGGTCCGAGAGTATACAGCTTCAGTAGATGATGGGGCTCCCATTTAAAGTCTCCTTGCTAAGATATGAACGGTACAGGCAGCTTGCCCAGAGCTTACCACATGAAGAGAAGCACCAGCTTTAATCTGGCGTGTGCTTTCTTTAACAAACTGACTGCGTACAATCTCGCCGGCCTCTACATTTTCAAGGGAGAGGACGCTAGAGATGGGACCAACGCAGTTCTCAAGACGTACGTTGTTACCTTTCTTTCCTTTCATTCCCTGCTTAACAGCCCAGACATCAATAACCTCAACAGGATAGCTAAGTGGATTCAGCTTTAGCTTTTTAGTCCTGCCGTCGATGTGTGCAGTGAAGAGAAGGGGCAACGATGCTTCCGCTGCGGGTGCTACGTGCTTTCCTGAGAGGGCATTTTCGTGGTCACTCTCGGCAGTTAAGTCAAATAAGATTGCGTTATCGCTTACGACTCTGCCTACCTGGCGGACAACAACCGCATCTTTAGGTGGGGAGAAGACGTAATCTCCTTTCGTACCTAAGTAAACAAGTGAGCCTACAGGGGCGTCTAAGGTCAAGTTACGTACCAGTTCCCAAGAGTGGACCCACAACACCTGCCCTTCGCTGCGTGTCAGTAGAAGCCGACCCTTACATTGATCTTCCTTAGTTGCGTCAGCCAAATCCACCTCTGTGATATTAGCCCGGTGACCTGTTACTAGAACAAGTTTACGTGCTGCGATATGCGAGTTTGCAACTGCCCTAATAGTCCCGTAAGGATTAGCATCTTTAATCGGAATGACTCCCGGCGCGATTCTTGCCATCTTATTCGTCCTCCTGCCTTTTAGTTTTTTGAATCAGTTCCCAAGCGGCTTGTCTTTCAGCGGCTGAGAGTTCTTTAGTTGTAGCACGTTTTCTCCTCTCGTAACCCCACTCCATCTCTTGAAGAGGGTTAATGGGGTATGGCTTAAAGCTAGTTAAGCCTCGCATGGCATACCATATCCCTTCGGCATTACTTCTTGCCCAGGCTGGATTCTCTGCCGCTGCCCAGAAGGTAGGAAGCTGTGTCCCTATGAATGGGAGCATACGAAAGAGGTCAACCACCATCGCTGGTGCTTTCACCTTACTGTGGGGAGTTTCTTGCTGGGGTGTCATCCAGTCGGGATTCCCTGAACTCACACCCGGTATTAAACCTTTAAGTGTACCGTACCCAGATAGAACCTCAGCTTCACCAGGACGTAATGTAGACAAGGCACCTGATCCCCAGAAGGAATCGCCAGTTAACGAATCCAGGTAACCACCAAATGTCTGGGAAACTGGTGGCAGAAGCATATTCATTAGTGGGTCATAAGACTGTTTCATCCAGTCATCAGTCATAGGAACACCCGCTAAGTGGGCGGATACCCCGACCAGACCAGCCATTGTAGTCATACCTAACTGTGCCCCATCGAAAGGCGTGAAGGCAGGCATCAATGTAGTCTCATGTGTGATCCCAGACTTGCCCTTTTTCGCCCAGTATTCTCGGTCCATTGGGTCCATTGGGTAACTGTTGAGGGGCGGACGTGTATGATTCCACCAAGGACCAATCTCACGCAGCCCCCGTGCTAGAGTGTCGCCCTCTAAGGTGTTGCGCTGTTGCTGCTCACTACCCCAGTAAGTTGCATCACTTACGACATTCGTACCCTGAACCATCTGTCGCAGCTTGCCTAGAGATGTGTTGCCTGCCACAATGCTTTTAGCTGAGACAGGTGCAGTGAAAGGCTCCAGCAGCATTGAAGCTGTCTGCTTCATCATCAAGCGGTAGAACCTATAGAAGGTCGAGACCTGAGCGAAGACCTTCATCTCAACAGCAGTGAGCGGATCCTTCCAGTCATACAGAGTTCTCCGCAGCGCCTCCGTTGCCTCTTTACGATTCATCCCCTTACGTCGCATTTCCAGGTAGAAAGCCGCTCTTTGCCGTTGCTGAACAAAGGTCGCATGGGAAGAGTACATTTCACCGTGGACGTTTTCTTTCCAGAGCTTATTCTTAAGCTTAGTTGGAAAAGCTAGGAGGGATTCTTTGGAGGCTTTCTCCGCCGCTTCTCGCAGAGTTGCATGAACAAATGTGTCCATGACACCGTCAGCATCCAGTTGCTTACGCAAGGTGCCAACGTCCATAAGCTGATTACCCAACTGGATAAGCTGGTCATCGGCTGCTCTCCATACCTTGTCCAAGTCAGGGTTAAAGATTGCGTTTGTTATGGGAGCTAAGACATGATCAGACCCAAGCTTGGCTTGCATCTGTAGCTGTTTGTTATGTAGCTGCCTACCCCAAGGCATGTTCATAGCGAAGTTCTGAAACGAGAGCGTAGTCGCTGTGCCCAGCCCATGCCCCCACCACATCTGAGCAAAGTCACCAAAGATGTTGTTCACCCAGTAACGAGGGTTAGGGACGAGCAGCCCAGAAACTAGCGACGTGCGGTACAAACGCCAGAAGCCATTCATGGCACTACCTAGTCCCAGATCATCACGCCCACGAGCATTGTATTTCCATGTCTCTTTAACAATCTTACCTGCGGCTTTGTCAATCTCACTAATCAAAGTCGTAGGTAGAAAGGAGTTAATCCCGTCAGGGTTCTTAGAGATCCTTACGAGATCGATCACCTTTCGTTTTTGCTGCGTAACCAAAGTAGGATCAATGACAGAGATGCCGTAACGTGCCATGGCATCAAACCCAGCGGCAATACGAGCATCCGTGACATCTCCCACTACCCCTGCACCACCTGGCGTAGCCAATAGCTCCTCAGGGTGCCACTGTAGCTTCTTGCCCTCTGCTCTGGCGCTCTTTGCGATTGCGGCACCACCACCTGTGAGGATGTCGCTAGCATCAGCAGCAGCTTGCGTCGTAATCCCCCCGACCATCTTAGTTGCTGTGCGTGCGGCGTCATTAAGCACCATTGCATGCCCGATCCCTAAAGCCCCGAAGGAGTAGGCTTTGGTAGCATCATCAACGCTACCTGCTCCGCCCCAGTTAAGATTAAAGGTGTAGCCATCCTTTTTGCTATGAGCCCCTGCGTTCTTCGTGGCTTTCTTCATCTCTAGCATTAAAGCATTGAAGTCCAGAGCATCGTCATCATACTGTTTCTTAATGATGTTGTAGGCAATCTTCCGTAGCTCAATCATACGTCCTGGTGGAAACGTCTCTTGCGGGAGCCATGCCCGTGCGATGGCATCCAAAGCTTTGGTGTCCCCTACGTCTTCGGCTAACTTGTCTGCCTTAAGGATAACCTTGCCACCTTTCTCTTCGATTATCCGTGAGTCTTCCACGATCTGCTCAACACCTTTCCGGTAGATAGATGCGGAACCGGTGTTGACTGAGGTCCATCCGTTACGTAGCTTCATGGGGTTCGTGGACATTAGGTACGTTGCAAGTACCCGAATAGGGCTATCATTAGGATTCAAGCGAATCAAATCATGGATCTCATCTTCAAACTTAGCTCTTACCTGAATGGACCGCTTTAGGATCTCAGTCATGTCTTGGCCCAGATCACCAAGTCTTTGAGAGGCAGGGGAGATCTTCGCGAATATCTTGCGAGGGACACGACTTAGATCAGCCGCATACTGCCATTTACCTAGCTCTGTGAGCTTAAAGCGTACAGGTAAATAAGGCGAGTGCATAGCATTCAGCAGTACCTCTGCCTGCCGATGGCTGGCAAACTTACCCCCAATCATAGGGGCTAGCCTCTCCAGAGCTTCGACACCTGCCTGGAAATCGGCAACTTCCTTCCCAGTCAAGACAACCCTATCTGACGTAGCCTTTTCAGCCTTCAGCTTCGCTATGACTCGACCGAAGCGTGCGGCCTCTTCCCCTCCTTGGACGTTAAAGGGGCCCATAACTGTCTCGTCAAAGGTATCGTCGATGGATTTTACGAGGATGTTTGGGTCTACTATCCTCTCAAACTCAGCCAGTTCTTTCTTTGTCGCCTTGGCTAAGATGTCTGCCCCGGCAGTAATCCTAGACTGTACACCCTGTAAAGGAGTTTTCCCTGTACGTGCGTGCTTGATTATAAGACCAAGCAGATCGGCAACTTTACCCATCTCCTCACGGTATAGCTCTTCGACGTTAAGGATTCGTCGTTGCTCTTCTGCTATTGCTACTTTGCGGCCTGCCTTTGCACCCGCAGCCCTAATAGCTTGCTTGCCATGCTTATCCTGCATCTTCTGTAGTCTTTCAGCTAAGCCAGCACGGGTCTTTGCAGGTTTCCCTTTAGGCGTAAACTTCCCTGGCTTAACTCCTGCCTTAGCGTTTAACCGCTGGGCCAAGCGAGCCTGTTGGACGCGCATCTTTTGAAGCCTGCTCTGTGCAACCATAAAGCCTGCGTGTTTCTTAAACCAGATTAGGTTAGCCATTCTGCCTTCGAGTAAGGCTCCTCGCTCCAAGAACCGTAAGCTGGTGGCAGGCTTAGGGAGCATAAGAAGATCAGTCGCAGCCTCTGCCTGGGCTTTTGTCCAGCCTTGGAGGACTAGCTCCTCTTTAATGCCGATCACCCTTGCGCCTTTTTTAGACCACCCTGGTCCTGGTTTAGGCTGGCGTAGCCCTTTAAGCCCTCCATCGTAAGTCCCATCAGCGTGCCTGACGGCTTTAGTTTTAAGGTAATGGTGTAATAGGGATAGTTTCTCTGTTGAAATACCAGTGTCATAGATTTTCCTCAACGCTTCTGTAAGCTCAGGGAGTTCTTCTAGTTGTTGCCTAGTCCTCTCTGCGGCTGCTGGTAGGCCTTTCTCTAAACCCTTCAGTCGCTGTGCAAAGAGGGGAAAGGTCAGTACTTTACCGGCTTTGTCTTTTAAGACGAACCCTGGCTTGACATTCAGGAGATCTGTCTCTAGCTTCATAGTAGCTTTCGCTGCGTCTAAAGCAATGTCAGCCGCTTCAAGCTCTGTCTCTGCCAGCTTAACTTCAGCCCTGAACTTCTCTTCTTTAAGCCAGCGTACTCTGGCCGCATCCTCTGATAGCTTGATCTTTCCCTCAAGCCCCTCAATCTTCTTCTGGGCAGCTTCTTTACCTCTTTGTAGCCCGACAAGATGGACCTCTTGTACTGGCTCAGTACCAACACGTAGCCCTAATGCTGCGGCAGCATAGTCACCTAGTGCTTGGTCCTGATGACGTAACTCGTTGATATGAGTTGCTATAGAGGAATCAAACTCAGTGGGATCCTCCAGCTTTGGTCTTAAGAGAGCCTCGTCTGGTAGCAGGCTCTGCTCTCTCGCTAGCTTCTCAGTCTTCTGTAACTTATGTACCCTAGTTAAAGGGATCCTACCGGACCTCCATAACGCTTTCACAGGTTTCGTAGCAGCAAAGATTGGTAGCGTTAAGATGTCTGGGTCTAAGAGAATAAGACCAAACATCCCTGCTAGTCCAAGAGCCACCTCTGGGCCTCTGTTCCCTAGCTGCTCTCGCTGCAAGGATGGCGGAGTAAGGAACTTAGCTACGATACCGAAGTCATCAGTAATGTCGTAGCCTTCACGGATAAGTTTGATATGCTCGTCACTTCCCCATTCCCCGGCGTGAAGTGCTGCTCCCACCATCGTCGAGAGAGCTTGTCTACCAAACCATTCGAGACCCCCTTCCTTACCGAGAGTCTCTGGGGCTCGACCAAAGTATTGATCCTGCGTCTGTAGACCAGCCCACATTGCCCTAATAGGTGCCGTTACCCTTCCACCTGCCCAGGCTGGGTTGTTGATAATATTCTGGGTTGTACCGTCAGGATCCACATCAACCCAAAGGGTTCCTGTGTTTAAAGCTGTGATCTCCCGCATTCGTTTCTTTGCGCGTTCTAGTGACCTGTTAAAGAGATCTTCATCCTCTTCTTTTGATAGGCTAGCCCAAGTCCGACCTGCATGTGCCATCTCCTCCATCCTATAAGACATCGCTAAGCGACTGATGGAATCATACACATCGATTGCTGTATCCCCTTGCAATGAGTCTGTGAGAGGGAGTACAAATCGAGCCCCGCGTTTACGTTTATGCTCAGCTATCTGGGCCAATCGTCTGCCTTCCGGGGTGTCTGTCCGTGTAACAGCGTCCTCGAAAGTTACAACCGTCCCCTCTTTGTCAGATAACTCTTGGAGTAGCTCCCACTCTAACTTAGAGTGTGCCAAAGCTTTTTGGTAATCTGCTGGAATGACATTGATTGTTTCTAGCACACCCTCAGGAGTACCTACCTTTTCAATTCCTTTAGTAAAACGTCGATGCTTAGCGGCTTCTGTTTCTTTCTCAGTCTTTATACGTGAAAGCTCTAGGTACTGAGGGTTACCTTCTGTGTCTGTGTATTCTGCACCCCAGACCTGTAGGTCTTTTGGTGTTAGCTTGTCGCGTGCTAGATCTAAAGATTCCTTAGCCTTTTCGCTAGCAACCAGCATCGAGTAGAGTTGAGGGGCTTTCTCTTTTGGTAGGATATAACCAAACCGTTTCTTTAACTCAATCTCAGCAAGCTTCTGTACATTCTCGTCTTTC
>Ga0209434_1000314_pt1 | contig 24474 bp, 37 predicted proteins | sample ETNvirnome_2_300_FD_184068 | JGI IMG/M metagenome (GOLD analysis project Ga0209434, IMG submission 184068) | Marine viral communities from the Pacific Ocean - ETNP_2_300 (SPAdes) (version 2) | ecosystem: Environmental > Aquatic > Marine > Oceanic | place: Pacific Ocean | collected 2013-06-22
GTCCGTGGGCTGGTGCGTCGGCTGGACGCCCGCCGCCGCGAAGGTGTGGGATGACTGGTTCTTCGACGTTGACAGCCGCAAGCTGCCCAACCTCGTCGCTGGTGCGAGAACTCGCGCCCCCGTCGTCGCGTTGAAAACTGCATTGCTGTACGGATGGGACTTCGGCCCCGCTGCTGCCGGTCAGCCGTGGGCAATCGACGTGGATGTGCTCAAGCCATCCATCGCGTTCGCCGAGATGTATCTCGACTCCATCACGTCGCTCTCGGCCAGGCTTGCCGAGCACCCCGACGCACGTAACCGCCGCACCGTGCTTCAGGTGTTCAACAACGGTGAACTGCTCCGTCTGGGCGAAGTCATCAGTCGCACGAAGATGAGTAAACGCCGCTGCGCTGAAGTGCTCGACTCGTTGTCGGAAGAGGGGATGCTGCGGCGGATCAACCTGCCTGCTGGACCGTCCGTGTACTCCCGCGCAGCACCCGCCGAATCGTTGCAAGGGGCATAGGGCGATGATCGTTGGGACTGCGAGGAACGACTGGGTCACTGGGGGTCGGTTCATCGTCCCCGTAGGCCCACGTCCGCAACGCCTTCGCAGCCGCCTTGCTCACGGGGAGGTAGTCGTGCTTCACGCCCTCGGGCGGGCGCAGCCAGATAGCGGTCGGCATGAGCGCGACCAGGCTCTGGTCTGTTTCGACGTCCCAGGTGAGCCGCCGCATGACCTGCGCGGTGATGCCGTCCTGCCTCAACACGCGGATTGCCGCCTGGACGTCGTCGGGCAGCGTCTCCGTTTCGATGACAGGAAACGCGGGCACTGCGACGGGGTCCGCCTTCTGTGCAGACCACTCCACGAAGCGCCTCCACGCGGCTCGCATGGGCGAGCGATGATGCGAAGGGTGCCCATCAACGAACGACGCGATGGCGTCGGACTCGATGATCGTAATCCCTGCCAGGATGCGGCGGACGAGACTCACATAGTTAGAGGCAGTCTGTCGAGTGACCTGGCGTTCATCGCGAAGCCACGCGGCGAAGCTGGCCCACGGTTCCTGTCGGGTTCTGGGCATGATGCCTCCTCTGGGGGGTTACGTCATACTAACATGTTCACAGGCGTGTGGTTTCGTTTTCCCCTCTACCGTTTTTTTGAAGCGTGGCTATGATGAATGTGTGCCTCTTATACTCATATTCCACATAGCCATATTATCTATATAAAGATAGAAGAATACAAATAAGAGTAGCCTGTTATGATAGTAGTATTAGCATCCCCCCGGAGGACTCCATGAACGCCCCAAGTTACGACTCTCACTGGAAGCGGTCGCCCGGTCGTGCCGTGACCGCTCAACGATTCGACGGTTCAGGACCGGTGACGGTGGGCACCCATTCCGAATTGGAAGAGGCCATCCATCACCACGATGTGGCGCACCCGCCCAAAGGCTGGACCTGGGACAAGGGACTGCCCCATGGTGCCGGATGCTGGGTTTTTGGCCCCTGGCGTGCCGTGCCCGAAGACGCTACAGAGAACCCGTGGGTGACCAAGTGGGCGCTCTATCGATCCAATAAACGAATCAGCAAGAAGTCATTTCGTTCTGCTGACCGTGCGCGCCATTGGGCCGAGATTCGCCTGGCGCGGTCATCCGGCTCTCTCCGTGGCCCCCAAGTACGCGCAGGCACAACGAGTGCTGTGACGTTGCCTGACGTGCGCGTGACAACGACAGAGCGCACCGCAGCGGTCGCCCTGGCCCAAGACCTCGATCTTACTTACAGCGTGCTCATGCGGCAGCTTTTGGTTCTGGCGCGGCACCTGCACAGCGAAGACCGGCTCGCCTTCTCAAACGGCTCGCTGATTCTGACCGACGCGACGCCATGAGCATCCGAGACTACGGCCTGCCCGACCCCAAACCAACGGGCACACCTACGTGGAAACGCGCCCCGGAAAACACGGTCCCGTGTCCCAATTGCGGCGGACACTTGTGCGAGGTGACGGTGACCGCCGAGATGCCCCAACTACGCGGAGGCAAAGGGGTCTGTGTCTACTTTGGGTGTCCTGCCTGCCCCTACGCGTCGCCGTCGATCACTCGCGCCGTGAAATGAAGACGATCATCCACGTCAATCAGCACACCATCCGGCGTAACCACTAGGGCATCGAGCCGTAGATCAACATCATCGTCAGGCCGACCACAGCGAGCGCCATGCCTGCGAGCACAGCGCCCATGATGAGTTCGGTGCGATCCCTCACAGGATTTCTGACTCGGGGTTGCGCGGGAACCATGCGGGCGTCTGTCGGTCCAAAACGCCGTCTACCGCAACGCGGATTTCGTGGTTGCGTGCTTGCCGCCCCAGCCCTCTCACGTAGCATTCGTTGATCTGCTGTACGGCCCCTTCCACCAGTGCGACCACGTCCTCACCGACCGCGTTCTTCCCTGTGTCGATCCCCGGTCCAGGCACCCGCTGGCCGCGGGCATCCACGTTCCACCACAACATGCTGCTCATTTCTTCCCCAGCTTCTTCACGGCGCGTCGGATTGCACCGCTGATTGAGATTGATGCTGTTGTACGACTATCGCAGTTCCGGCGCAACTTTTCTTCGGCGTCGATTTCTTCTGCGACCAAAAGCAGCAGAGCGCTGGCAACTTCAAACACGGCTGGGTCTAATTTCTCCATTACGCACCTCCATCGAAACGCTATCAGTCAAGGAGGCGTTGCGGTGTAGAATCTGCGGAGCGGGTTTTTCGTCCCTACGCGATTGACAGATGGAAAGGAGGTGCCTATAGTGGAAAACAACCCCCGGAGATACCATGCCTCGCACTACTCGCCTCACTACTCGCCTCACTACTCGCCCCAACAGTCGCCCCCTTGACGCAGACTCCATTGTCTGCCCGCGTGGTCACTACATCGGCCAGGCCGGTCAGGAATTCCCCCCCGGTCCCGCCTGCCCCGCTTGCGCCATCGACGCAGCCAGCGCAGAGGCAGAGGCTGTCTACATCGGCGCACAGGATGCCTTCGACAACGGGGCTTCCCTTGCTGAAGTAAACGCGCTGCTTTCCCGTTTGGACTAGCTCAACCAACCCCTCACCCCAACTGGAGTACCCATGTCCCTTCACTCTTCTATCGCCGCCAAACTCGGCGAAGACCCCAACATCCTGTCGGTGATTCGCCAGGAAGCGCACACCGATCTGCTCGACACGTTGGGCATTGCGCGCACCGGTTCCATCGTCGCGCCGGGCACCCCGCTCGACGGCGAAAGCGACCGCACACGCAACCTGCGTCGTGTCGCAGTCAACAACCTTCCCCTGTTCGATGACGCGTGCTACGCCGTCGAGGACGCCATTAAGGCAGAGCAGCGGCAGGACTACATCGTCGCTGCGGAGTCGCTGCGGATGTTGGAGGACGGACGCCTCGTTGAATTCGGATGGGCGCAGTCCCAAGCCCTCCCCTACGAGGAACGCGGCCTCTACCTTCTTCTCGCACGCATGAGTCCCCAGGTGTTCCTGCGTTCGTTCCCGACTCTCTTCCGTGCGCGTCCTGCTGCCCGTGCTGCCATCTTCAACGATCTGGTCGAGCAATATGGCAAGCTGCTGCGCGGGACGAAAGGCCAGCCGAAGCTGCTCAAACTGCGGTCGCGCATCGCGGTGGAGGACGCCCCCCGGTCCATCTTCGCGGTGGTCAGCGAGGTCTACCCGACCGCTTACGACGGCGACCACTTCCTCGGTGACGTGCGCCAGCAGGTCAACACCATCGACCCCGAGACGCGGGGCCAGGTCATCTACGATCCGCGCCTGACGTCTGTGCGCTTCGACGCGTTCTGGAACGAGCACCAAGTGGTCGATTTCAGCGCGGGCGACGTGTTCCGCCTGGTCCTTTCGGGCCACACCCGCGACGACGCGGGCGCACGCTACCGCATGTGGGCAGGCGCGTTCCGCGAAGGTGGGAGTCAATACGTCAGCCTGGAGAACCGTGGACTGATCCTGAAGCGGGTCCACCGAGGCAAGGCGCACAAGGTCGTGAGCCAGATCGAGGAGTCCACCACGAAGGCGATCAACGTGTTCACGCCCTTCCTTCAGGAATGGGGCCTGCTTCGCGCCACGCCCATCAACGGGGTCGCCCTCTTCGGCAAGGTCTACGCGACCGTTCCCGACGCTCTGACGGCGTTGGTGGAGTCGAAGCGCGTCAACATGGGCGTGGATGATTCCGACGCCCTGGCGTCCCTTCTGACCGCGTGGGGGCACCAGCCCGGCAACACGGTCGCGGACGTCGTCTGCGCCATCACCAAGGCATCGGGAGAGGCCGAGAACGCAACCGTCGCGGAGGCTCTGGAAGACGTGGCGGGCGAGTTCACGACGAAATGGGCCGAAGCCATCACGAATGAGGCCAAAACGGATACGCTGGGGTAGGTCGTGGGTGACCGCTGGCGTGGTTTTGCCGCGCCGACTCCAAAACGCGCAGGGAGGCATGGCGTTGGTCAAAACAGATGCCTCACCCCTGGAGATTCCATGTTTATCATCGAAGCGCTCATGTCTCGCAGTCAGGTCAGCACGATCATCGGCGGGACACTGGGTGCGCTGTGTCAGATTGCAGACACCAAACTCGTCCGCGCAGCAGCGCGTGCCTTCGTGGAGGAGGATGAGTTCTGGGAAGAAATCGACGGCCACATCGAGACGATGGCGGCGTACCTTGAAGCGGGAGACGAGCAATGAAGATCACCAAGACGGAACTGCGAATTCTGGAAGCACTCACCAAGGAACCGTTTGTGAGCGCGAACTGGATCTACAGCAAGGGACCAGAAGGCGGCTGGCACAATCGCGGCTCTCGCGGCTACAGGGCGGCAGAGCGCTTGATCGAGAAGGGCCTGGTGTCTGGGCGCACCTACTCGACGGGAGCAGGCAGGGCCGCGCTCATGTGGGCAAAGGGCACCAAGGAACCACGCCACTTGGACGTTGACTTCCGAGACGTTGGGAAGTGAGCAACCGCCCAACGAAAGACGCGGTCCTGCGTGTCCTGCAACCGCTGACGTGTCGGCGTGCCGCGCAGACCTTTGGACCCGACGACGAGGCCCCGCGTGTGACGGCAACCTCCAACGGCAGCGGGCAGTGGTCCGTGCAGGTGCGCGCATGCCGCGCACAAACGGGCCTCTCCCTTCATCGGGCTGCGGACGCCGTTCAGCAGGGGTTGAAACTCTTTCCGGCTTGAGCCATGTTACGCTTATTTCCATGCCAAGCTGGAGGCACGCATGAAGAAAGCCATCCCCTCAACAACACCCAAGAAAACCACCGGCACGAAGAAGGCCACCCCCGCGAAACCGGAGGAAGCCAAAGCCGTAGCCAAAGCGGCTGCGACCAAGCCTGCGGTGAAGCCTGCGGCGAAGGCAGCAGCGAAAGCCCCCGCGAAGAAGAAGAAGGCCCCAGCGAAGAAGGCCCCAACGTGCGGCGTCTGTGGAACAACGCTCACCGTGGACAGCAAGTGCAAGGCGAAGACAGGCAAGATGAAGGGAACGGGGTTGGCCCTGCTTTATTGCGCCAAGTGTGTCACCTACGTCAAGGTGCCGCTGACCGCATTGTAGGAGTCAGCCGACAACGGATATAGCCGCGTTGCGCCGTTATCATACGACGGTTGCAGCGCCCACATCAATCGCGTTGGTTATCTCGGCTTCGGTGAACCCCGCGTCGAGCGCCCGCTGCGCGAACACCTTGAATTTGCGTTCTGCTGCGGCGTAAGCGTTGTGGAGTCCTTGTTGCTTGGACACGACCATTTCGGTTGAAAGGCCCGCGATCCGCGAGAGGTGGTCAAGCGAGTGTGTCCAGCCCCGACCTGTGGGGTTGTTTCGTCTGCGTTGTCTTCTGGACATGATGCCTCCGTGTGGGTTGCGTAGGCTCAAGTACAGCCCGGTCGCCTGTTCAAACAGCGGCTTGAGTTGACTGGCGTACACGCCCGTGAACTCGTCCTTCCAGTGTACGTCGTAGCCACGACGGCGGAAGAACCGCATGGTGTAGGTGTCGTCTGCCTTGAGCGCGATCTGCACGCCGTTGGGACCGCGTCGGTTCTTGAAGAAGAACCCAAGCTGCGGGTCACCGTCCTTGTCCTTCCCGACGCTGAAGTTGTATGCGCCCGTCATGGCGCGGACGCGCCCGTATCCACCCATCTGCTTGAGCAGGATGTTCATTTGTTCCTGGGTCATGTTCCCGTTGCGGCGGGGGTTGGATTTCTTGTGCGTCAGCCGGTAAGCCTCGGGATAGGATGTGTGTTTGTGCCAGGATGCGAAGTCGGGACGCAATGATTCTTCCATATCGAAATAACGGCGCAGGACCGTGACAGACCCATAATCCCCGACACTCCCATTGGAATAGAAGATCATCGCAGAACCATCTGGCTCCAGTAGGTAGCGCCCTCTCGGTGTGTAGCCTCCATACCAGCTTTCCCTGACTTCCTTCTTCGTCACTCTCCCGCCAGCGTTGCGTCTGTGCGGGTTCTGCCATTGTGCCCTTTGTCGCTGGCGCTCGGCTTCTCGATCTTCAACCGTCCAGAGGTCATCGCGGGCTGCGACCATCCCTGCGAGCTTGGCGTAGTATTTGTCGAGCTTCTTGATGATGCTCGCAGGCGCGGCGGTGGAGTTTCGCCAGCCGACTTTCTGGACGTTCGTGTAGTTGGGTCCGACCAGCGTGCCGCCTTGTGACATTTCAATCTTCACGCGGTCGTTCATGCCTGCATCGGTGTAGCTATCATGGAGCCAGTACGTGTTGTACGACGGGTCGTTCTGGATGATGCCGCCGCGCTGCTCGCCCTTCGGAAGTACAGCGGTGGCGATGTAGATGCCGTTGTGCCCGAATTTGCTGGAGGCCCGCGCATGGAAGTGACCGTCTGGAAAGTGCTTCTTGACCGCGTTCCTGACGGCGTCGAGGAACCCGGTAACCTCTGGGTGCGTTGCCGCTTCCCCAGGTGACAGGATGCTTTCCGGCTTGGCGTTGCGTCTGCGGTTCGGCTCGCGGTATCGGCGCTCGTCTTCTTCTTCCCGTCGCAGGTACGTGATCGTTTCCTTCGCTTCAAAGCGCCGAAGGTATACCCCGGTGCCGCTACTGTGTGCTCGCACCCGCTTGCCAGCGGTGGACTCGCCAATGCGGAAGTTGGACGTGTACGGGTCGTTGCTGGCGTCGTAGATGAAGTAGACGGGCGTGTCTGCGGGCACCGAGACGGTGAACCCGCCTGCGAGGTCCATGACCTTGACCTTGTTCGTGTTGCGTCTGCGCGCCATTATTAGTACCCCTTGTCGTGTCTCAAAAGACTCGGCTGATTGTCTTACGGAAGGAGAGGAATAACAGCGCAGCGGAGGTCAGCCCGACTGCCCAGGCAGTCCCGCCACGAAGCGGCCTCTTCATTTTCATCGCGATGGCGACCGGAACGAGGGGGAGCAGTGCGCCTGCTGTGACGCCGCCCGCGGCCCTCCACCCTTCAGGGATGGCAGCGAATCCGTCAGAGATGGCGTTGCCGACCAGCCCACCAACGAGGACGCCGTACCCCTTCACGCCGACCTGCTTTTCGATCCAGCCTTCCAGCTTGTTGCCGGTCATCATGGACAGGACCAGCACGCCGTTGTCGATGACGCCAAAGCGCCCCCACCGCATGGTCTCGGCGGGCAGCATCCCGTGAAACTCGCCCAGGTCTTCGGTCATGCCCTCGTCCATCTGGGCGACCATTTTGTCGTACTCGGCCCCCTGCATCATCGCCTCTGCCTGTTGCTGCTGGGCTGCAACCTCGTCGGCGTTGGGCACGATGCGAATACGTGCCTTCTGGGATGCCCGTATGTCTTCCGCGGTGGGCTGTGTGGGCTGTGCTGAAACCGCGTTGAGATAGTCGGGTGCGGCGAACGCAGATGAGTCGTACATGGAGGTCTCCTACCAGCGCCGGTTGCGGCGGCGGTAACGGTTGGTCTTGGGTGCGGCGTCAGCCGGGAAAAGGGGGTAGATGTTGTCGCTCACAGTGCAGTCTCGCCGTAGGAGTCCTTGAGGGTCACCGGGCCGCCGCCGATTGCATGCTGGAACCGCCGTGCGTCCTCGACGTCCTCGTCGTCGGCCCGCTTGGGGTAGCCCTCGGAGAAGGCCGCAGTGTAGTACCCGACGACCGGGTAGCCCGCGGCGCGAGCCTGCGATGCGCCCTTCTTGAGGTGAGCGAAGACGGCAGCCTGCTCATCGACGGGGTCGGGCAGGGGCTTGTGTGTCCAGTCGAGGTCGGTGAGGATGGCCCCACCGCGACCGCCTTCCGCTGGCACCTCGTCCCCGTCACCGTCCACGTACGTGACACTCCAGTCCAGAAACCAGCGGTCCTCGGCGTGGACGGTGATCAGGACCGCGAGAGGCTTACGGGGGAAGCCTGGACGCGGGAGCTTCATGGAGTTGCGGCGTCGAGACACGGTCAGGTTCCCTTGTTGCGGCGGCGGCGGCGGTAACGGTTGGTCTTGGGTTCGGTTGTGCCTGTGGTCGCCTTGCGCTCGTTCCAGAGCGCGTAGGCGGCATCGAGCACCTGTAGGTCGCGGGATCTGCCCTTCAGGTTCTGGGTCTCGTTGATGCGCTCACGCGCCTCTTCCTGGGTCACCCAGATGAGCAGGTTCGTCTCCCAGTGCGGGTACTTGAACCCCTCGCGTGGTCCCCGCTTGTGGGCCTTCACGTCTGGGTCTTCGGGCGTATCGTCCATACGGACAGGCCGCATGAGGAAGTACACGTTCTTGGTCGTCCCGCCCAGGAACTCACCAGGGATGGTTTCCAAGATTTCGCCAATCCAGCCCGTCTCTTCCAGCACCTCACGCAGTGCCGCCTCTTCGTCTGTCTCGCCGGGGTCCACTCGGCCCTTGGCGAAGGTCCAGGCGTAGTTGTCAAAGAAGTTCATGGGCTGGCGAAGCAACACTTTGCCTTCATCATTGATGAGCACGCCCCCGGTACTGTAGACCGGCTTCGGCGGGACGTATGGCGTGGACGGCGTGGATGATGGACCCCAGGCCCAACCGCTTCCGCCGCTTCCGCCGCTTCCACCTCCACTCCACCAACTCCCCGACGAGGATGAGGATGAGGATGAGGATGAGGGGCTGGACACCGCACGCCAGTCGTCCACCCGCCCAGACGCGATGGAGAACGAAAGCTGCGTGCCTGTGCCTTCTTCGATGACGATGCCCTTCTTGGCCTTCGCTGTGATCTTGTCGCTTGTTTCGACGGGGCGGAAACCGTTGAGCGTTAGCTGCCGCGAGCCGACCCCTGTGGATTTCATGTAGAAGCGTCGGGCCTTGTTACCGGATTTGCCCTTCTGATAGAGGACGAAGAGGCTCCCGACCGGCAGATCGTCAATGACGTCTTGTGCTTCGTCGCCCGTAAACGGCACGTCAAGTGTTGAGCCAACTGCTGGCGTGCCGTACGGCGGTGCCGCCGCGGGCGCGAGCGGCAACTGCGCGGCCTTCTTCTTCTTGCCAGTGGGCCACACCTGCCTGCCTTCAACCTCGACCTTCTCCACAGTCACGTCTGCGGGGCCGGTGAGCTTGATGCGAAGTTCCTTCGCTTTCTTGATCGCGTTCTCCCGAGTGCGCGGGAGACTGCGTTTCACAATCCTCCCGTTGCGGCGAAGCACGATCTGCCATTTTCGAGATTGGTCAGCCATGAACGCAAGCGTAGCGCACCCGACGCGCTTCGGGGAGGTATCGCACGAATCCGTGGGCCTATGTGGCTTGTCAGGATCGAGCAGCGCGGGCGTCTAACCAGGGCACGGGGAACTTTTTTCACTTTTCTTGTCCCGACATATTGACAGGCGGAACACAGGGGCTATTATGAAAGAGCACAACAACGAGGGATTACCCAATGAGAGCCACTGACGTTCAAATCGGAGCCATCTACGCCATCTTCGACCGCGACTACGGTTGGGCCGACACCCACGAAGAGAAGCGCTACCAAATCGAAAACGCAACGAGCGCACGGATTACGGAAGCCGTCCCCGGTGGCTTCAACGTCCGACGCGTCAACCCTGCAACGCTGATGCCTCTCACCCAGGATGTTTATTTCGTGCCTTCACGCCACATCCTCATGCCCGTCAGCAAGCGCAACGCGATGGTCGCACAGTGGAACACTACTGACGCGTTGAAGACCACCACGTGGATCGAAAACGGACAGTCGTGGAGTAACGTCATGCCGCGTCTCGTCGCGGCGGGCCTGACCGATCAAGACGACAGTGAACGCCTGACCAACGTACTCGCGGGCCTGGACCTCAAGGGCAACGAGCGCGTGAATACCGATGTGACCCCCGACCAGATCCACAAAACAACAGGGCACTACGTGAACAACGAGGGGTGGGGCGAGGAGACGCGTACGTTCACGCTGACCCGCGACCAGGCGACCCTGTTGGCCGATGCCCTCCTCCTCGTCGCGAAGCACGGAGGTGCAAAATGACCGCGAAACTGACCCCCGGTCTGCTGGCCGACGTTGAGAGTGCTCGCACCTTCCTGCTTGGCGGGAACGCGACGATCACGCTCGTCTCCACGGGCACGGGCGTCCGATACACCTACCGCGTGAAGCGTGCGAAGGGTGACAAGGACAACCGCCCCTGGTTCGTGGGCCTGCTCTCCGGTCCCGACAACTCCGCGAACTACACGTTCATGGGTACGATCTGGCCCGCCACCAAGACCACACCGCCGACGTTCGCACGCGGCAGTTCAGGCAAGGTGAGCGACAACGCCCCGTCCATGAAGGCGTTTCGCTGGTTCATGGGATGCCTGGCCTACCCCAACCTGCCCCCGTCCCTGGAAGTGTGGCACGAAGGCCGCTGTGGGCGCTGTGGGCACAAGCTGACCGTTCCAGAGAGCATCGCATCGGGCATCGGTCCCGTCTGTGCAGGTGCCGCGTGACCCGGTCCCGAGGCCAACGACGTGCGAAGCGTAGGGGCTACCCCTTGCTCGCAACCCAGGAAGCGATCATGCGGGAAGCGTGGGATCTGTACCCCAACCACTTCCCCGACGTGGCCGCATACGGGGGCTGCGTCGGCATGACCGCTTGCGTCATCGTGGCCGCGCAGCGTCGAGGGATCAAGCTGGTCCCCCAGGCGGGCGACTGCCAGTGGCTCATGGTCACACCAGAGCACGACGACGGCGTCAGCCCAACGCACATCGCGTACAAGTTTGAGGGGCTGCGACACCCTGCCGTGGTCCAGTGCATCCTCGATGGCGTGCTGCCTGAACTACACGTCTGGGCGACGGACCCACAGAGCCGCTACGTGGTGGACGGGACGACGCGGTTCCTGCCCGACCAGGCAATCCACCTGCTTGGCCCCGTGGAGGGGCGGTGGCGTGCCCCCGAGCCGCCTGAATGGCTGTGGCGCAAGCGTTCCAAGTGTATGCGGTTCGACTGCCTCTACCGCGCCGACACGGACGCCACTGCGTTCGTCGTGTCGAACTTCATCAACCTCGCGATTGACGCGGTGATCAACGGAAGACCCTTCCGTCCGCGTGACTTCCTCTACATCCCCCAACCAGTGAGCACGCCATGACTGACGTTTTCGACCAGATCGACCAACTGCGCGTCGAGCGCAACGCCCTCATCCTGGCCCACTTCTACCAAGATCCAGACATTCAGGACTGCGCCGATTTCATCGGGGACTCGCTCCAGCTTGCCAAGGCTGCGCGGGACACCGACGCCGACGTGATCGTGTTCTGCGGCGTTCACTTCATGGCCGAGACTGCCAAGATCCTGAACCCGACGCGCACGGTGCTGATCCCCGACATGGCCGCAGGCTGCTCGCTCGCCGACGCAGCCCCCGCGCATGCCGTGCGGCAATGGAAGGCGCAGTACCCCGACCACGCGCTGGTCAGCTACGTGAACTGCTCTGCCGAGGTGAAGGCGCTGTCGGACATTATCTGCACGTCCAGCAACGCCCAGAGGGTCATTGAGAGCATCCCAGCCGACCAGGGCATCCTCTTCTGCCCTGACCGCAACCTGGGAGCCTGGCTGGCCCGTGAGGTGGGCAGAGACATGCGCCTGTGGCAAGGCACCTGCATCGTCCATGAGACATTCAGCGAGAAGCGCCTGGTGGGGCTGAAGGTGCGCCACCCCGCCGCCAAGGTCATCTGCCACCCGGAGTGCGAGCCGAATCTGCTCCAGCATGCGGACCACATCGGCAGCACGTCCTCGCTGCTCCGCTACGCGACCACGACCGACGAGGCCGACACGTTCATCGTGGGCACCGAGCCTGGCATCCTACACCAGATGGAGAAGGCAGCGCCCGAGCGCACCTTTCTCCCGTTGCCCGGCATGGACGAGTCCTGTGCCTGCAACGTGTGTCCGCACATGAGGCGGAACACCCCCGAGAAGATTCGTGATGCGCTGCTCAATTTGGAGCCGCGGATCGAAATGGCCGAAGACCTGCGCCTGGCGGCACTCAAGCCGCTGGAACGCATGTTCTCATTGGAGGCGTAAAATCATGGAAGCGACCAGACTCCCCACATCCGAAATCCAGCGCTTGGCGTCGGCAGGACAGACGACCAAGATCGAATGGGCGACACACACCCGCAACGACCAGGCGGGCTGCACGAAGGTGTCCCCCGCCTGCAAGTTCTGCTACGCCCTCCGGGGTTCCGTGCGGCAAGCCAACTTCGGCACGGAGCGCTACAAGACGGTCACGAACGGCGACCTGTCGAACCCGAAGTGGAGCGGCAAGGTGGTGACGGACCTCGACGTGAGGCGTGCCCACTTCAAGGACGTCCGCAACGCGATGAAGACGCGCTACACCTTCTACGGGTCGATGACTGACCTGTTCCATGAGTCCCTGGACCTCAACGGCGAAGCCCTGTACGTGCTGGCCGAAGAGGTGGAGAAGCTGGGTGACTGCAAGGTTCCCCAGGTGCTCATGCTCCTCACGAAGCGTCCCGAGCGGATGCTGGTGTGGCAGCAGACCTACTTCCCCAACGGCTTGCCCGGTGGCGTGTGGGTGGGCGTGACTGCCGAAGACCAGGCCCACGCCGACAAGCGCATCCCGTACCTGTCGCTGATGAAGGCCGACGTGCGATTCATCTCCGCTGAACCGCTGGTTGGTCCGGTGTCCATCCGCCCCGCGTGGACCGACACGCTGGAGTGGGTCATCACGGGCGGTGAAAGCGGTCACGGAGCGCGCAAGGGAAACCCGGATTGGTTCCGGGGCCTGCGCGACGACGCCGTGAACGCCGACATTCCCTTCTTCTTCAAGCAGTGGGGCGCGTTCAACGAGTTTGGCGTGCGCGTGGGCAAGAAGGCGTCCGGTCGCGTTCTCGATGGAGAGACGTGGAGCGAACGGCCCCCCGCCGTGAAGTCCCTGTGGACGCCGTCCAGCACGGTGGGAAGCAGTGGAATCACGCTCCCGAAGCCGCAGTGCCAGATGGACTACGCGACCAAGCTGGCGAAGGCGACCCAGGCCGCGAAGGCAATCATCATCGCCGCCATTGAGGAGAAGGAATGAAGACCCGAACCCAAGACGCGCTCGCGTTCGCGATGCTGCTCGCTACGTTCTACGCATTCGCGATGCTTGATTGGCCTGCGGTCGATTCAGCCCTCATTGCCCTGCTGGGGGGCGGGCAATGAGCGCGTCCTTCAAACACTTCTTCACTCGATGCAACCCGGTTGCCGTAGGCGAGGGAACGCTGTTCATAGACGACCTGCCGATCCACGGGTTTGTCGTACGGGAACACGCCCACGACAGGCTGACCGAGTTCTCCGCGGCAGGGCGGTTTGGCGCGGTGCGGTTTCCAGAGCCGCTGATGAAGGACGCCTACTACGCACATCTACGGGACGTATTTGACCGGGGCGCGGGGTTCAGTCTGCGCGCCTTCGACACGAAGAAAGCGGCAGTCCAGTGGGTGCTTCGCAAGGAAAGCGAAAAAAAGGATTAGCGCTCCCTGTAGCGTTTCTCCTTGTTTATCCTTACTTTTTGTCCCGACACGCTTGACGCCTGGCTCCAGTGCGATAGTATCCAAGTAGCACACAACGAGGGAATCAACAACATGACCACGTCGCAGCCATACTGGGCCAACCGCCTTTCCATCGCAAACCAGCACGACGCTGCCCGCAACATCGCGGAGCGGACTGCGCCCACCTACTTCACCGAGGCGCAGATCGCCCAGCGCGCTGAAAGCATCCTCAACGCCACCGACTACGCGTCGCCGCGCTGTGACGCGAAGCGAATCGTGCAGGCGCTGGACGAGGTGGACGCACACACCCCAGGCGCTCACCTGACGGCACAGCCCGACCGCGAAGTCACGAAGGTGCTGCTCGATGACGTGACCATGCTCCAGACACTCGCACGGGACGCTCTCGCTGGAATCTACAACGGACAGAACGCTATCGAAGCCGATCTGGTCGAAATGGCACGCCAAGTGCTGCTGCTCAAGTAAACGAGGAACCATGAAGATGCACCGAACCACCCGTCGCGCTCTGGAAGCCGTCTACGGGCGTGAGCGCAAGGACCGAGGCCGTGACTTGCGCAAGGCCCGAAGAATCCCCTGGACGCCCTTCGACTTTTCGTTGCCCGCCCGTGACGACGACACCTACGTGAACCCCGGCGAGCGGTATGTGGGGCTGTGGTCAAACTCGCGCTACACCGTCATGGAGTACACGGTTGAAGCGGATGAGCGATGCCCGTTCCCATCGGTGACGTGGTTGTCCATCAAGCGCAACGACCGTGGCGTCGTGGTGGAGTGGCGAGACCTGCAACGCATCAAGAACGAAATCTGCGGGGCCGAGCGCGAAGCGGTGCAGATGTTCCCCGTGGAGTCGCGCCTGGTGGACACGGCAAACCAGTACCACCTCTGGGTGCTGCCTGCGGGGCTGACGTTCCCCTTTGGCATGCAGGGGCGTGTCGTCTCCGAGGGACTGTCGGAAGGGGTTGTGCAGGAACCGTGGCCCGACGACTGTCGGCCCGACGACCTGCGCACGCCCGAGGACGTGACCCATCACACCCCTGACGGGTGCCCCGTTTTGCGTTCCCCCAAAGAGGAGACGAGATGACCGCGAACTCCAAAGCAATTCTCACCAACCTCCACCGCCCGATGTGCTACGTCAAACCTGACGGGACGAAGGTGATGCACCACAGTATGGTGGTGGACGTGACCTGCTCTGACTGTCTCCACGGCGTGACCACTGGCTACGCGGGCTGGTCAAGCATCCCGTGTCCGTGGTGTGACCGGTGGATGAACCGCACGCCCTATCGGAAGGCTACTGTGCTCCCGGCAGACGCCGTTGTGTTCTCCTCGCTGGACGCGATGCGGGCTGTGCAAGCCACACTAATGGTAAATCGACGCCGTCACGCGTACAAGCCGTACTGGCTGCACCTCGCCCCGTCCGAGAGCATCGAGCAGGCGAGCGCGATGCTGGCGGGCATCATGGACGTCTCGCCCGAGCGGGCGCGGGCTGGCCTGGTTGACGTTGGGCTGGGCGCAGACGCGTGGCCCCTGGCTGCGGTGTCCGCAGCGGAAGGCGATGGGCTGTGGCCCGCCAACGCCGACGACCGGGGCCGGATCGTGTGCGCCGTTGGGCGGTTGTGTTGTGGTGTGTGAGCTATGGTGATGACGGAGGGGCGGTGAGCAGGTAGTGCTGCTTGTAAAGATCGCCGCCTACTCCTTCTCGCCTGGGCGGGCGACCTTCGGGTCGCTCGCCCTTTCGCGTTCGTGGGCCTCGATGACGCTCTGTGCCACTTGGGCCAGGTTCGCCAGCATGTGTTCCTCTTCCATGTTCCCGTGAGTGCGCTTTGCCATGCGCTGCCAGGACAGGAACCGCTGGGCCAGGCGTAGGCTCCGAGTGGTGAAAATGTCGGGCATATCCGTACGGTATCAGAGCCGAGCACGATAGGGTGTTGCCGGTAGATCCGAATGATCCCGTTACCGTTTATCGGGTACTTCAAGACTGTCATTGACCACTGGCGGTGGTGAGCAGACCACTGGCGGTGGTGAACGTACACGGCAGTGTAGAAACCGACACCGGCCCGGTTCGTATCGGGTACTTCAAGACTGCATTGGGTGCGTTGACCACCCGCGGTGGTGAAAAACCACCAGTAGTGGTGAAAAATCACTAGCCGGGGAAAATCGCCTGGAGCGAGACGGGCGAATGTCAGAATCGACATTTTTTATGTCAGAATCGACATTTTGTCGTACGGCGAGCGCAAATTTGCTGCCCTGCAAACCTGAAGGAAGGTGGGCGGATACCAGCCGGGCTGGCGTCTGATGTTTACGTCCCGCTTCTTTTAGGTTCGTCCCCGTCGAATACGCCCGCCCTCTTTCAAGTTCGTTTCAGCACTAAAGCCTTGTCGCACTTGTCCGCTGCCGTACGGGCTTGACCAGATGGCCTGCTCGCCGTGCCGAAAGAGGTGGCCGGATTCCTGCGGGTTTGGCCTGCGATGTGTCAGGAACGAAATGCCGAGACGTCTGTGGACAAGCCGCCGCCGATGGTCCGATGGATTTATTTGGTTTTTTTGTCCCGACAGGTTGACAGGCGACGCGGGGGTGCTATTATTCAAGAGCACATCGGGGAGAACGACATGACCACCGCAACCGAACCCACCTGCCGCCAATGCGACCGAGTCTGCTATCGCCGGTTCCGGCTGACATCCCAAGACGGGTCGCCAGCAATCGCCTACTCCCTAAAGGGCCTGTATTGCCGCGACTGTGCCGAGGCCAAGCTGCCCCAAGCCAGGGCGCGTGCAGCAAAGCGGGAACAAGATCGTGAAGACCGCGGGCACCGCAGAGCCAAGGCGTGGGCCGCGTGGGGCGAGTCGGGCCACAAGCCGACCACCTTCACAAACAGGCTCGGCCTTCAGGACGCGGGCCTCGGAGAGGCGGCCTTTGTCGCGTGGGCCACAGCCAGCGGATACGACCTCGCCTAACCACCAACCCCAGGTCATCCCCAAGGTGGCCCCAGTGGAAACCATGAAGCCCCCGACACCTCTTATGAACGCCACCCTGGATAACATGCTCCACGCGGAAGTACGCTGCGTGGGCATGCCCGGTGCCTGCTCCAACCTTGAGCAGAGCAGCGTTCCCGCAGGCACGATGAAGGGCCTCATCGCCCGCGGTCTCGTTGAGGAAGCGACCTGCCGGATCGACTGGGAAACGCAGGAAATCCGTCTCACCCGCGCGGGCCGGAAGCACGCATTGGGGGAGAAATGAAATCCGCACTCATCGAACCGTTTACCGCGCAATGCTTCGCAAAGGGCACTTGGGGCTTTGTTGGCCGTTGTGCCTACTGCAAAGAAAGCGCTACCCACCAACGACGTAGCTACCGGCAATGCCGCTGGGGCACAACCGGTCGATGGGTCTACACCGCGCTTTGCACAACGCACGCCAAAAGAGCATCAGAGAAATGAATCCTCCCTACCCGCTTTCCCGCGACCCAGCGGTCACCCACGCCATTCTCGTCAACAAGCGCGAACACACCCACGCCAAGCAGTGTGACCCGTGGTGCCTTGATTGGTTGGGGCCGCACTGCGTCGTGGACGTGCTGTGCTCCGCGTGCGGCCACAGGGTAGTGAATTTGCCGCTGGGAATACCGTTCCACGAAGACGACTGGAACGCCACACTGTCCCCGACTGAACTCATGCCGTGTCCTTCGTGCGAGCGGATGCTGACGCGTACGCGCTACGTCGAGGACGCTTTGACGAAGCACGCTCTCTCGTTCAAGATCGGTGACCGGGTCGCGTTTGCTGTGGCGCTTTTGAGTGGCGAAGCGGGACTGGTCGGACGCGTCACATCTACGGCACCCCTGGACGTCGAGCACGCAATTCTCATTGAGTGGGCAAACGGAACGGTCGATTACGAACTGGTTGGCGATCTGCGCAAGCTGCCCAGCCTGTCAAATATGAGCGTTCAAACCACCGTGTCGTCGGTCAGAGGCGAGACGCGTTTTGGCATCGGTGGGAAGGCTACGCATGAGCGTGGGGCCGCTTGGCGGTTCAACCCGTCCGCGTTGCGCGACGCCATCACCATCTTGAACGACGAATAACCTTTCCCAACCAACCGCCCCTGGAGGCAATCATGTGGCTGTTCCTTCCCTTTGGCTTCTTCTCCATCGTCCAGAAACCCAACCGTTCCGATGCGCTCTGCATTCGCGCACGCTGGCCTGGCGATCTGGAAACGCTCCGCGAGCGCTACCTGCCCGAACTGTCGGACACGGAAGCGTTCACCGGCACTGACTACCAGTACCGTGCCTGGGCACCCCACGACGCAGTCAAGCGTGCGTTGGGTGAGATTGCGGGCAGTATCGACTACAACAACTTCAAAAATAAGGTCGATAGCGACCGCCAGAGTCCATACATGCAGGTCTGGTCTATCCTCAATCGCGCTGCTCGCACCTTGCAGCGCAACTGGAAGTAGCGTGCCAAAAGCCCTCAACGTGACCCAAACACCCCACGGAGATTCCCAATGAGCCTGTCCGTTATCAACCACCGACCCCTGCGTGACGGCCTTCGTAGCTTCTTGGCGGCTGCGCTCGACCGTCTCGATCACGTCAAGCAGCCGAAACTCGCGGACGCCGCGATCTACGTCGTGACCCTGACCGAAATGACCGTTCACCGCAACGGACCACGCGGCAGCGAAGACCGCCACAAGGCCAAGCGCGATGCCTGGAGTGCAGTGGTCAAGGGCTTGGGCATGGACGTGGACGTGCCTGACGAGGTGTCGCTGAACATCTTGACCCTCGCTTCCCGCGAAATCCTGTTACCCGTGCTCCAGGGCTGCGAGCTAGAGAGTGACCTTGCCGTGGCGCTCCTTTCCATGCTCGTTGACAGCCAGGTGCCGAGTATTGCTTGGAACGGGTCGGCTGGCGAGTCCTAACGGTCCCTCCCCGACGCGCTCCTCTTCGGGTTGTGCAAAGCGTTCGCGCAAGGAGCAACGACCTCGTTCCCATCCTGGGAGCGGGGTCGTTTACGTTGTCCTGGCCCGATGCTTCGTGTGGGTGTCGTGGATGCCCGAGGCGTCCCCCAGCTTCCAGCGTAGCCACTCTGACAGCGTGACGCCCGACTCGCGTGCCATCTGACGCCACAGCGTAGCTGCTTCGACGGAGACGACGAAGGACAGGCGCGTGGTGGTCTTGTCCCTGTCGTGGATGGCGGGTTGCGGGGGTGGCGCTTCCTTCATCCGCGTTTGGATCGCCACGCGAGATTGACGCGCTTTGTCGGCCTGCGCTGCCTGCTCGACAGCTTTCAGTCCACCACGCCGCATCGCATCTCGGAGATTCTTCGGCGCTCGCCAGTTCCGATTCCAACCAGACGGAAGTAGCTCTGGGGGAACTCCATCAACCTCCCATGCCCGACAGCTTGGCCGCTCGTCGGGTTGCGCGGGTGTGTCTGCGTCCTCGCGTGCGCGAGGGGCGGGGGCGTCTTCTTCTTCTTCTTCCGTCGCGGGATCATCCGTACGACTATTCCGACGTGGAGTGCGAAAAGTAGGGACAAAGGGACTGCGGGACATGGAGGTCTCCTACGGGGGCGGGTCATATCAAGCGCGCCCGTCACATCATATATTCACGCTTTGCCACTTGTCACGCCGTACGGTATGTCATAGCTTCTTCCCGTGGGACAGGTAGGACAGGGATTTACTTCCTGCGCCCTGCGCCCGAGACGAACCCAAGGAACAAGGGCGAAACCATGCCAGGCGAAATGGTCGATGACCTGTTGGACGATGAGCTTGACGCACTAAACGACCCGAGCGTTGAACACCTGCCTGAAGCCCCGACGTTGTCGGGTCGAGGTCAGATGGAAGAGATGTACGGGGAATACGCCGAGCAGCCGCTTGGTCGTCCGTCGTCGCCGAAACTCTGGGCGCAGGCTTCGCTGTTCAAGAACTGCCAGCAGCTTCGCGTGTGGAAGCTGGAGCAGGGCATTCCGGTCGGGCTGGGCAAGATCACCAGCGAGGCGACCGAGGAAGACTTGATCATGGCGTTCCCTGACGCGATGCCCGCGAGGGGAGAGGTCAAGTGTACGTTCAAGCTGCGACCGCTGGACACTAATGGGCGGGAGATTGGGACCGAGTTCACGGTCCACATCGGCGAGCACCATGCGGTGATTCAGCAGGTCAAGCGATCACGCGCAGCCGCCAACGGCGGCAACGGAGTCCACCACGGCGGCGTTTCGGACGCCCAGATGCAGCTTCTCCAACGCTCGCTGGACCTGGCAGACCGGCGTACCTTCAGCGCGGAAGAACAGTTGAAAAGCGAGCGCGAGAGGTTGCTTGAGCGGGACCATGAACTGGCCCGCGAACGCGTGGACCTGGCGCAGAACGCAGCGCAGTCCGTCGCAGCGATGAGCGAGCAGATGATGACGTCCGACGCTCAACGCCACGAACAATCGTTGGAGACAGAACGTGCGCGCAACGAGCAGACAAGCAAGTTCACCGCCGATTTCTTTTCCAACCAGATTGAGGGGATGCGACAGGACCGCGAGCAATCCGCTGACCGGATGAGAAGCGACGTCGAACGCGCCCAGCAACGGCACGACATGGAAATGGAGAGGATGCAGGTGCGTGCCCGTGAAGAGGCCGAGCAGCGACGTGCCCACGAAGCGGAAGCCGACCGCACACGACAGGCCCGACGCGACCGGGAACAGCGCGAGTTTGAACAGCGAATGGAGCGCGAACGGCGCGACTGGGAACGGCGCGCAGAAACACAAGACCGCGAAGTTGCAGAACGCCGTCGTCGGGACGAAGAACATTCCCGTGCCCGTGACTCCGAACGGCAACGCCAGCACGAACGCCAGATGAAGGAGATGGACGTCTCCGCATCACGCGACCGCGAACACGCCGAGCGCATGATGCAGCTTTCCGCTGCCAAGCTGGAAGCGTCCTCTGGTGCCAACGTCGGAACCATGCTCACGTCGGGGTTGGCATTCCTGAAAGAAGCAGGCATCGACCCGAAGGACATGGTCGGGATGCTGGGCGGCGGTGGTGACTCTGGCTGGGCTGAATTGCTCACAGGTGTCATCGAACGCGCTGGAGGCGTGGCAGAAAAGGCACTGGAGGCCAAAACGTCAGACGCCCAAGCGCGCATTGCTCGCGCACAAGCAGCACAGGCGGGACGGGCTGACATGCCCCCCGGCTACGCAATGGTGCCTCAACAGCTACTTCAAGCGGGGGCGCTGCCCCAGCCTGGGATGATGGGACCGGGTGGTATTCCGCTCACCGCTGAAGACCTTTACTACGACGACGCGGACTACGAGGCCGACGAGCGCGCAATCCTTCAGCAAGCCCAGCAGGGCCGACAACCCGCGCAAGCCGACGCCGACGTCATTCGCATGACGCCCCAACAGCACGCGAACATGGGCCAGCCGCCCCCTCCGCAACCTCCGCAACAGACGGGACCGGCCCTGTCGCTTCAAGCACAGAAAACTGCACGAACCGCCATACGGCACCTCGTCGGGGAACTCTCACAGGCCCCTGAAGACGTCTGGTCCGAGGCAATCACAATGGCAATCGCGTCAGAACTCTCGATCTACCACTACGCCAACAGCGTCGGTGTCCGTCGTGCGCTCGCTGAAGCGGGTGCTCCCGATCCTATGATCGACCGAGTTATTGCTGCCCTCAAGACCTCTTCCGCCGTACCTGGCGCTCTCCGATACGAGTGACCCATGATCAGAATTACCATTGGAACCGCAACGCCGATCACGATTGAAGTGGATGAAACGGGGGCCGCGCCTCGCATCGTTACCCCCGCGCCCACGGTCGAACCTATTACGGCTCCCGTCGCCGTAGCTGTAGTCGAGGCTGTGCCGGATAACGGCAGCGACCCCGTGCAGGAAAAGCTGCTCCAGCAAACGCTGCTGACGGGGAGAAGTGCGCTCGCCACAATGATGGAAGAGTGGATCGTGGGTTTCGGGTGTTCGCTGGACGAGAACGGCAAGGCCACAGTCGAACAGCCTGACCGCCTGAAGCTGCTTCAGCGTTCGATGGGTACGAACGGGCGCGCAATCATGGCATACATCGACAACCAGGGCGGACTACGCAAAGCCATCCGCAGCGTAGTGCCTGACGCGATGCTTCCTGACGTGGACTACCAAACCTACACCACTGAACTCGCGGGCAACATCGTGCAACTCGCGTCCATCACCGTTCCCCCGCTCGCCGACACTATGGACTACACCCACGCCGATTCACAGGGATAATCAATGTCTTTGCCCCCCGACTACGTTTGCGCTCTCTCTGGCCTTCTTCCCGCCGACGACTCACAGATTGATGAGGATCACGCCGACGAGAGATTGGGCTACCTGCCCGTTGGATGGACCGAAGTACGGTTGCGTCGGCGCGTCCCGAATCCCGCCTGGTTGGAAATTCAGGCCGTGAAGGACGCAATGGTTGCGCAGGAACTCCAGAAGGTGCCGAAGAAGCATCGCAAGAACGCTACGCGTGTCGTGCAGATCCAGATCGAAGCGATGTTTGGCGCGCTGGAAGCACGCACGCCGACATTCATCGTGGACGAAGAGGTGACGTGGGTGGCCCCGTCGCATCGGGAAGAGGACGCACAGGGACTCACCGAGGCTCAACTTCAGGTCTGGGACGCGTTGGAAATCGACTGGCTCGATACAGACGATATGCCTGTTCAGGCCGCACCCGAGGTGGCCCCCGTCGAAGTCCCGGTCGAGACTATGCCAGAATCGCCCGAGGACAGCGTAGAAGCGCCTGTGGTCGTAGAAGAGGTTGAGGCCCCCGCGCCGTCCGCAGACGAGAGCACAGAGGCGTCTGCACCCGCGTAACCGCTACTGGAGAGGCCCACGGGTTTGTCTCTGACCCGTGACGCCCTCTGATGGCCCTGCTACGCTCGCATTGCGAGGTGTGTTCGTGGCAAACAGAAATGTCGTCTACTTGGGATCGCCTACACTCGACGTGGGAACCTTCGACGTTCCGGTGGCTCCGGTGGGGGCCGACTTGGCTGCGTTGCAGACGACGCCTGAACAAGTAGCGCGGCAAATTGACGTCGGGTCGAAGCTGCTGGCCCATCGCGGCACGCTCGTCTGGGCGGGCGTCGGCCTGGCAGGACTTGCTGCCGTATGGCTGCTCATCGCTATTTCCAGTCCGAGACAAACATGACCGTTGGGTAGAGGAGCGAAGATGCAAATTGGCGGACTACAGGCGAAGAAAGTGCGGTTGAAAGGCCCGAAGACCTACCACATCCCGTCGTGGAAGTGGCAATCGGACCCGAGACGTGTCGCTGCGCTCCGCAAGATCGTGCTTGAATACGGACGCGATCCGCGTGTGGCAACCACGGCAGTCGGCGCGCTCAAGGCGGCGAAGGTCGAACCCCGCGAATACAAGAAGCAAGCTGCGGCATTGTTGGCGTTTGTCCAGCATAATATCTATTATGTCAATGAACCGGGCGAGCGCTTGCAGTCGCCAGAATATACCCTTCGCGTGGGCTACGGGGACTGCGACGACGTTAGCATCCTGTTGGCGTCCCTCTACGAAAGTGTGCGCTTGCCTTGGCGTTTCGTCCTTTCAGGCACGCACAAGGCCAGCGGCAAGACTGTTCGCTGGGTTGAAGGCACGTCGGTTCCAAACGGCGTGAAGTGGGCGCACATCTACGTCACGGTCGGGCGTCCGACGTTCAGGCCGACGCGATGGAGCTTCGCCGAGCCTTCACTGAAGGGGGCACCGTTGGGCTGGGACGTGGTGCTCGCGAAGCAGCGGGGCGAGAAAATTCCCGTGCCCGAACTTGGCGCGCTTGGCGTGACCGTTGACCTGACTCCGAGCGGTGCTGAACCGACGTCTATGGCCGAGCAATTCAAGCTGCTCAAGACCGAGTTGATTGAAGGGCTGCATTGGCGAAAACTGATCGTGCGGTCCATCGTCGGGTCGGTCACAACCGTCATCACTGGCTTGATCGTCAAGCGGCTGTTTTTCGACACGAAGAAAACGAAGCCGCGCAAGCGCCGACGCAACTACCGGTAGGACCACAAAGCCTTTGGTCATACTTGACCATTCCGGGTCGTACGGCATACAGTCACTCTCGCTACTGCACGTCTCTAGGAGAAATCCACATGGCAAATACCATCGCCCACCTCAACTCCAGCCCCAACCATTCCACTTGGTTGTTTACTGGGGATGGTACGGTCGCATCGCCCGCCCTTCCAAACGCCACGATTGTGGCGGCTATGGTAAACGGCCCGCTCAAAGGACTGTTTGAGGCGGCCTACGTAAACCAGGCGGCGATGCGTACTGCGGTGATCGAAGGAAATCCTGGGATGGTAACGACCGTAGTGCGTGCGACCGGCAACGACATCACCGCCGAGAAAAACCGGTTCACCCTCGATGTGGACGTAGACGCAGTGTCACCTACTCGACCCGAAGTGAATACCACCATGTCCGACACGACTGGGATGATCGTCGTTGTCACTTTCACTTACATACACAGCGTAGTCCAGTAACGATAGTTTTGGAGGGCGCGTGTGTCTCTCCGACGCCTCAATATCATTGACTTCGATGACACTCTCGCGTGGAGCGGTCAGGCCGTAGAGACCATGCGGAAACGCA
>Ga0209434_1000315_pt1 | contig 24469 bp, 7 predicted proteins | sample ETNvirnome_2_300_FD_184068 | JGI IMG/M metagenome (GOLD analysis project Ga0209434, IMG submission 184068) | Marine viral communities from the Pacific Ocean - ETNP_2_300 (SPAdes) (version 2) | ecosystem: Environmental > Aquatic > Marine > Oceanic | place: Pacific Ocean | collected 2013-06-22
ATGGCAAACTTGTGCCTTGCAGTACGCCGCATGCGAACGTGGGTGAAGATTTAATATGTATGAAACGCTCTGTATATAATAATATCGGCGGCTCTGCTCTAGAGAAGATAGTTCAGACATCAATACATTATTCTGTAGATCAGGGCGGTAGCATAGTGCAGGGAGTATTAGAAAAAGATATAGCGTACCATGCTAGCGTCAATTCTCGTTCAATAGGAATTGAAATAAATGGTTCTGATAACCTTGTCGAACATCCCAGCTGCAAACCATCAATGTTTACGCCTACGTTGATGAACACATTGGTCCAACTAGTATCTGAGATCGCCGCAAGACATAGCATTCCAATAGATAGGGCCCATATTAAAGGCCATGATGATTACTATAGTGGCAACACCGCGCGCCGGCGGGATCCCGGCACGGTCAAGGCTCGTAATATCGCACAAGTCGGCCATCCATCAGGTTGGGATTGGGATGTTTTTATTGCGGCACTCAAAAATAAGTCTCAAGGCAAGCGGACAGGGTGGAAGTTGGCTCAGGCGTCTGATGGCAGAGTAATATCCGCAGGGAGCGCTTAACATATGCCGCATGCATCTAGAATTAAATTATTTGACTGCTCGGCCGACAGGGTGGCCTCGCCGGAGACGTGTAAAACGATTAACCAACTATTAAAAGAAGGCTACGTTTTAAATCAAATACCTCCTTATAGCGGCTTATATCACACACACGTTAGAAATTCAGAAATTGAATTTAAAGTCGCCCCCATTGAGAGAGTTGTTAAGTCGGGAAATGCTTATATCGTATTTGGTTCTGACCGGCCAGATTCTATTGGTTCTGGTTACGGCGCCAAGGGCGCCCAAAAAGCAGCAATTATTGATTTAGTTGTTGGTAGAGCGGCTAGCGTAAGAAAGGGCAAAGGCGCAGTCCCTCGTTCTAAAGTTGACAATAGTTTTGTTTCTGATGCAGCTAGAATTTATATTAGCCAATTAACAGATATTGATAAAAATTTTGGCCTGGCGGCTGGCGAGCATGGCGCCATTCGTCAATATGGATGTTCTGCAATTGGCATGAAAGCAGATGCTATAAGAATTATCGGAAGAGAAGGAATTAAAATTGTCACGGGCAAGGTATTGGGCCTCCCTGGATCACCAGATGGAGAGTGCAATTCTCGTGGAGGGAAAACAAAACGGCCATCCCCTCCAATTGAACTAATTGCCGGCAACAGCGTCGGCACCCACCAGATTCCAGCCACCCCGTATTCGGATGCAGAAACAATAGATTTATTGCAACCAATTCCGCTGGGAACCAATGTAAGAGATGCGTTTTTAGAATTAAGCGATATTGTTGATACGTTGTGGAGTGCCCTCTTTAATTTTGCTTTAATTCAAACTGGTCAAAATGTATCTTTTGGTGTCAGCCCATTTCCTTGGCATGCCGCAGCTGTAGCCGCAGCCACTTCTCCTTATTTGTCTTCTGTTTTGAATTCATTATATCACACACGCGTAAACAAGACTATGTGGGAAATAAATTATCTTAACGAATTCGGCTATAAATATATTTGTAGCAAAAGTGTTAAAACGACTTAATTATAGTAAATCATTAAAATGTCTGAATCGAAATTTTTAAAATATCAAGATACTTCTGGCACTGGCATTATCGATGCATGTGAAGAGATAATTGAAGTAAAAGATCCGGCGTGCGAAGATTGCAGATGTATTGCAAATGGCGCCGCAATAGCGCCAAATTGGCATTTTCTTAAAGGCGGAGAATCTTTTCTTAATGGGAAAAATTGTTTATATCAAGTCGTTATTGAAACAGAATATACCACTACAATAGACAAGTCTTATTTAGAACAAGCAAAACTAACTGATGCCGCGGCAATGACCGCCATGGCTGTTCGATATGAGAAATATGCCGATCAGGCCGTAGAGGCTTTGTTAGATAATAATAACAAAGAAGTAAATTATACCACAAGACAGACTATTAAAAATGCGCTCGAATCGACCGACTATTATTTAGCTCCACGTTCTAAGTCGAGATTAAGACTTCTCTATTCTGTACCTTTTAATGTGATATGTGGCATGATTAATGCCGCAGCAGAAGATGCTGAACCCGATCCTGAAATTGAGGCCGCCGCGAAAGACGCCACCGCACCCGCCGCGGGTGATGTGGAAGTAACTTATACAATTCAAGACTTCAAAACAAAGTTAATTCTTGTCAGGAAGGCACTATGGTTATATGGACTTTACCTGAAGAGAGGCATCGCAAAAGACGGCGAGGCCCTATATTTTGAAGAAGATGAAACACCTTTTCTTTTGTCTGATTACGGCGATATGGGTGTTTTGGCCGGCGCCAAGAAAAGCAATTTGATGGCAAAAATCTTGCCACAATTGGATGAATTTTTGAACGATAAGGGATATAATATTCGCGGCGTTGCGGGTTCACCGAAAATATTTGGAGATACAGTCGAGAAAGTTACCCTTACATTCGATAAAGAATACGTATTAAAAAAGTTATTGATTTATACAGTAGAGTGCGGGGAAAAACCTATAGAATTTCCAGGCCCTGTCGGCGGCAAACTAAAGCCCCTTAAAGACAAGTCCGCGTGGAGCGATTCTACAGCCATGGCATATTTAACTCGTTTAGAGGACATGGTGAGGGATTTAACAGCCAGAGAGCCAAAACCTTGGCTGCAGTTTGTTAAAGAATATACACACCCCCAAGTTCATACTATTACAAATCGCGGTTGGGAAAACACCACACCGGATCCGAATGATAAAGTAGGCAAAGCATTAGAGATGGCTAGCTGCGTTGCAGAAGCCCTTCAAGATGAATTAAAGCAGCTGGGTCAAGATATTTTCGATCCAGACTTTAATATTTCTGATGTTATTGCCGAAAAACTTCAAGAAGAGGTATGTGACGAGGATCCCCGTTCGATAGAAAAACAAAAATTGAGACTTGGTGTACTTTGGTCCGAGGCCGAAGGCGGCGCCACAAAAGAAGAAATTAAAGCCGCAGCGCTGGCACAGGCATTTGAAACCTTGGAACAAGATGATACTGTTTTTAATGATTTGTGTGCTTTAATTTTAAAGAATAGTGGAAATGACCGACAAAAGCTTATAGAAGGCCTTTTCAGGCTTAAGCTTTGCGGACTTGCCGATATGACGAAAGATGCGATTACGTGTTTAATGGGCGGCCTTACTTTAGAAGAAACGTTGAGTAGCATTACTGAGGCGGCATTTCGTGCTATGGGGGTCGAAGATTTCGGACAGCTATTTGTTGGCTTGCCAGCAGAAACACAAGCAGAATTAGATGCATTGGTAAAAAAGAAATTTGAAAATGGAGAATTTTTTAAAGAAGGCACAAGCGGCCAAGGGCTCTCTGACTCGATAGCTGGCAAAAGCGATTATTCAAAACCTTGGGAGGCTACCGATGATGTGACAAGTTTCGATGAAAGAAGAACTATTCTTCAGCAATTAGACGTTGGTACCGCAGCCAAAGAGCAGCTAAGCCCACCTACCGTTCTTGAGGCTTATATTATGGCGATAATGGAATTATTTTCAGGCAAAATGTTTGAATTAATAGAAGAATTAAATAAATTACCTGGCGCCCCACTTTTTGCGACGGCCCTCGCTACGATAGACTGCCCGTGTGTTCCGCTATTGGAGCCTAGTGCTTTTGAATGGATTAAAGATCAGGAGCTTCCGCTTTGTCGGGACAAACGAGATATCGTTTACCCCAAATGGCAAAATCCATTTAAGTGGATTCCCAGAGGCACTGATTTGCTTGACGCTTTGTTTGTAGCTGTAAAGTACGCAATTGATGAAGCGTTTCATCATGTTTTAGTAGCATTGTTTACTAAAATATGTGAGATAATCGGAGGCGCCGCATGTGGGATTTATGGCGCCGTTGGTGCCATGGCTGCATCCACCGGTGATCGAAAAGGTATCATTAATGCGATTAGAGATTCAATTTGTGGCGAGGATGCAAGTGATGAACAAATTGATGATGCGCTAGTGGGAATGTTTACGGCTCTGGGCCTAGGCGCTAGCGCATTGGCTAACACACAGCAAGTAACGGATTTTGCCGAAGACATCGGCGCCTCTGTTACTGCTCAAGAATTGTGTAATGCATTTTTAGGAGAGCCTTCAAAAGAATTTCTTGAAATGACCACCGCGCTGATAAAATACGAATATCCAGATTTCGAAGGCGCATTAAATAATTGGGAAGCCATCGAGGCGTTTTTTAGGAATATGGGCAATTTAATGCCCGCAGCTTTTAGAGAACAATTAAGTAGTTGTGCAGAGGACGCCGCGGACATAGAACTGCCGGCCAATCCTTCTTTGTGCGCGACTGAAGAACAAGTAGAACAATTCTGCGATTTAAGAGCAGAAATTTTAGGCGGCCGCGCCACAGAAGAGCAGATTGCAAAACTTTGCGAACGGCCTGTTGATGATTTAAAAGATTTGGCCACCGCGCTGCAAAAAGGGCCCGCAAATCTTTTGGCTGATAGTTTACCACCTTTGGTTTCCGATCCCGGTTGTGATAATGGACTCCTTCCTTATGAGAGCGATGAGCAAATAGCCGTCACTACTGCTGCCCTAAATGGCTTAATGGAGCAGTTAAAAGTTGAATTTGCATATGACATGCTTGGTAACGGCCCCGGTCAAGCTAATTGGGGCTTAGTTAATATGGTTCTTTCAGATACTATGGGTAATCCTTATACCACACATACGAGAAAAGTTGACAATAGACCCAATTGGATAGACTTTTATGTGGACCCCGAGGACGAGGACGTGGACGAGGACGGAAATATTCCAAAGATCGAGAAGCAACGTGGAGCTTTCCCTTATAAGGTTGCTGCATGGTTGCAAGACTATATGGATGGTAAGTTATCGGCTAATTTTTCTTCAGGCAATGATTATGAAGATACAGTAACTTATTCCAAAACATATGAAGACCTAGGAATTAGGACGTTTGGGGGAGCTTTAGAAAAACGAAAGTTGCCAAATTTGGGTCACAACGTTTCAATACGAACGGATTTTGAGAATAAAAAAGCAAAATTTCTTGTAAATTTAAGAAAAAAAGATCCAGACATGACTTTATCTTTTCATGACAACCTTAAAGGGTTGCATTCAGACACATCAAGCGTGTATGCGAAAGGTTTTGATTTGGAATTTTATTTATCTGATTTAGTTGAGGAAAAGGGAGTTGTTCATAACGCTTCAAGCGACAATGTTAGAATTAAAATTATCGAAAACAAGAATGAGAATGCTGAATTTCCTACGCCGGCTTTAAGGGCCTTCACAAAAACCGGCTCTGAACTTCGTAACAAAGCATATTCAAAAAATGATGAGACTTTTGAGCTGTCCTCAGAACTCAAATTTGAATTTTTAGCCGCAGACAATGCTTTAGACGGGATAGATTTGACAGATTACCCAAATTTTCTTAATACTTTTGTCCTTAAACAGAAATATCTTCCACAAATTGTTTTATTGCATGAACTGATTGGTAGTCGCACATTGACAAAAGATGAAGTTAAAGACGGCTATGATGAGATAATCTCATCTATAATGGGAACTTTTATAGATGATGTTGCTGGTAACGATGATGCTTTTTTGTATGGAGCCACATATGATGATTTATCATATGATGATGCTGAATATGTGATAGCAGACGAAATTACAAACGATGATGGGGAAACCTATGAAGCTGGTACCAACTATTATGAAGTAAAGATAACCGATGAAGACGGCAACACCCGCAAAATTAAAAATAGAGATCAGGTCCTTGGCATCAGCTACATGCAGCACAATGTGGGCGAAGAAGACAATAGAGTTATCTATTTGGATCCAATGACATTTGGTGGCTCTTATATGAACCCTCCGCTCTACATCAGGCCATTGAAAAACAAAGCATGGCTTGGGTTTGTTGATGTGATGTTTCCGGACTTAAGCCCGTGCAAACCATATAGAACCGATTTGATTGATTTTGGAGATATTCAACAAAGAATAAATGATACTTACGCCGAAACACCAGAAGACGAGCGCTTGAAATCCGATCCAGATTGTGTGATTGAGGTACCCTATAATCGGATTCTAGAAAGAGCTTCGGCGTCGGGGCTGGAAGGTCTTATTACAGCGGCTATTAGAATTTATGTAAGTGCGCATTTTATTCAATCGATGGCAACATTCACTAAATTTAATCCAAGTTTCCCCGGGGTGTTTAGTAATATTTACGCAGCTTATATTGTCGAGGAAATGAAAGCCTCCTTTATGGGTGGAAACCATCCGGATCGATCTGGAGCAGATCCATTTAAAAATATAGACTTTTGGTATGAATTTTTAGAGCAGGCAGTACAATTATATGATCGTCGCTATAACAAGGGAGAGTTTGATCCTCCTTCATCTGTTATAGATGCATGTGTGCGTCTTAATGACATGCAAGAAAGCTACCGCTATGCACAAAAAAGAGGAGGAGACATCAAGCCGCTAGAGACATTGAAACACTATAGAAGAAGAAAGAATCTTGACGCCATCGCAGAAACAGAAGATGATGCCAAAATAGTGCTTACGGAACTTGTTATTGAGCAATTAAATTATATGGGCGAGAAATTTATAAAAAACCTTGAAATTGTAGACATGGAGCCATCTGTATATAATTTAGACCATCACCTTCTTCAAAGTTTGTCGCAAGGTGGCGAAAGCTTAGTACTCAATCAAGAGATTAGAGAAGAATATGCCCCCGTGCTTCCGGAAGAGGGTGATTATTACACAACAGGCGCCGAGTTTGCCCTTTCGGATGGCAGCGAATATATTGGTTATTACCACGTTGATACCGATGACGACGGGAATCCTCTTTATATAACTGGCGCCGAAAGCGGCGACGATGTTGAAGGGGAGGCTTTATTCCCAATGGTTAATATAACGACTGTTCCAATTGGAGATATAGAAGAATTTGGCTTCAGCTATGACACAAGCGACACTAGCAAGCCATTTGTTATTGAAAAGTATATTAGTATTAATGGTTCCCCCCAAGCACCAAGTGCCGCAATAACAGAAATTAAAGATGCCGGCGATGTAGGCGATAGTATTTCTGATGTCTACCCGGGTACTTTAAAGTTGGTAACTGATAGAAACGGCAGAGCTGTCGGCACCGATGGCGAATTAGGGGTGAGACATGGATTGAGATTTTCAGTTATAATTGGAGACGTCAAGTATACAATAACAGATGTAGAAGTAGATGCATTGGACCTTAAGCTTTCGCAAATAGACCCGCTTGAAGGCGATAGCAAACTACTGTTGTGTTTAATTAACATGTTGACGGCAGATGATAAATTTAAGCTAGCCGCACAATATGTTTTCCCGTTAAGAAAAATTACAGCTACGATGGCCATTTATAATGGCCTTGCATTTTTGGATTCTATTGGTGAAAAAGTCGTACCAGACGGCGCCACATATGGCTCGGAATCAAGCTTAGAGACAAAACCTGGGGTTTCAGCAGAAGCCTTCGATGATGGAACGGCCACAGTCATGGAAGATTCCGCCGATGGTGCGTGGGCCGGCGCAATAGACAGGAACCCTGGAGGACTGGCGTTAGGGTTTAAGCCATGGGATAAATGGGACAAAGTTCTTTTAAGAAATTCTAAGAATAGAATTAAAAAGATTTTTAAGAGTTATTATAATTCTAGAGATTTCAAGGCCGGCAAAGTGGATGATTCGGATATCAGTCCAGGCAGCATGGTGACTAATGCGTTTAAAGAACGGTTTAAGGCCCCCGTGGGACAAGACCTTCTTCCATTTTGGAAACAAAGAATGCTTCGCACAAATCCATTCAATGCGAGTGGAGAATTGTGCGAAGAAAAAGATTAGGTGATAATTACAAATAGAGGTGAGAAATTATGGCTTCATTGGGTGTAGCTCTTCCGTTACAAATAGATTCGGCTGATGGCTTCAGAATGCTTAAGAAGATTAAAGAGCTAGCCAAGCAAAATTTTAAAATGCTTATATTGACTAATCCGGGCGAGCGCGTCATGGAACCAAATTTTGGAGTTGGCATTAAAAGATATCTTTTTGAAAATTTTGGACAAAATACAATGGCAGAAATAGATAGCAAAATTAGAGAACAAACAGGAATTTATATGCCAGCAGTGAATATTCGTAATATCACATTTGGCAATAGTGATCCTGATAACAATTACTTGGGTCTTGTAATAGAATATTCTATTCCAAACCTAGGAATAGAAGATTTATTAGAATTAACTACTTAAAAAATGAGGGTTTTCAATGGCAGACGAACAAAAAAAAATAGTACCGATAGACTACACTCATCGCGAGTTTAATACTATTCGGGATGATTTGTTAGAAATAGCAGAAAGACTTTATCCGAATACTTTTAGGGATTGGAGCGAGGCATCTTTCGGAGCGTTGATGATAGATGCAGTAGCCTATGTGGGCGATCAGCTCTCATTTTATCTAGACTATAACGTTAACGAATCCTTTTTAGATACAGCTTATCAATACAGTAATGTTATACGCCATGGCAGAATTCTTGGATATAAATTTCAAGAAAACCCATCATCTTATGGCACTGTTGCCATGTTCATATTGGTACCAGCATCTAGTGTTGGTCTTGGTCCAGATATAAATTATATTCCAATTGTTAATAAAGGAGCACAGTTCACATCTGAAACCGGACTAAATTTTGTTTTAACAGAAAATGTGGATTTTTCAGACACTTCTAATCCTGTTGTGGTGGCCACCGTTGATAGCAGCACTGGCGCGCCAACTTATTATGCGATTAAAGCAACCGGAAATGTAGTTTCTGGTTTTTTCTCACAAGAGCAAATGAGAATTGGCGCTTATCAGCAATTTTTAAGGGTAAGACTATCAGCAAATAATATAGCAGAAGTACTCTCTGTCGTTGATTCCGAAGGAAATGAATATTTTGAGGTCGATTATCTTGCACAAGATATGGTATTGAAAGAGATTGCTAATACAACCTATAAAGACGATAACATACCATCTATTTTAAAGCCGTTTTTGGTATCTAGAAAATTTGTTCTTGAAAGAGATGGTATTAATACCTTTTTACAGTTTGGTAGTGGGAAAGCAGGCGAATCAAATGTAGTGGCCGACCCCCAAAGTGTTGCGATAGATTCATTTGGAAAAAGTTATGTAACAGACATAACGTTTGACCCCACAAGGTTAACGAGAAATGGAAATTTTGGCATTGTACCATCAAATACAACCTTGACGGTTACATATAGAGCTATTAATGCTGGAAATTCTAATGTTGCCACCGGTGGTTTAAATGCTGTCACAAGCACAGATATGAATTTTGAAAATATTGATTCTTTGGCAACCGCAACTGTACAAAATGTTATCAATTCTCTAGAAGTTTCTAATGAGAATCCCATCATCGGTGATATTTCGACGCCATCCACAACCGAAGTTAAAAGAAGAATATATGACACGTTTCCAACACAGAACAGGGCGGTCACGCAAGCTGATTACGAAAGCGTTACATATAGAATGCCTTCTAAATATGGCTCCATAAAAAGATGCTCTGTACAGAAAGATCCAGATTCACAAAAAAGAAACCTTAATTTGTATGTCGTTTCAGAAGACAGCCTAGGCAAGTTAACGACCACCAACAGCACTATCAAAAATAATTTAAAAACTTGGTTAAACCAATATAGAATGATTAACGACACTATAGACATACTTGATCCATATATTCTCAATTTGGGCATTGAATTTACTATAAAAGCCACGACCGGCGCCGACAAATTTATTTTATTGGATGCCGCTGTTGCTGCTTTGACAAGCGAATTTGGTAATTCTTTTTATATTGGCGAGCCATTTTATATTAGTGACGTTTATTCTACATTAAAGAATGTGCCTGGTATTTTGGATGTTATAACAGTGAACTTAACGTCTAAAACTGGAGGAAACTATGGGAACTCAAGCATAGATATCAACGCAAACTTGTCGCCAGACGGGACTTATTTAATAGTACCGGCAAATGCAATTGTAGAAATCAAATATCCCGAAACAGACATTACAGGAAAGGTTGTATAATGCCCCTTAAGAGATATACAGCATCAGCTGACAACACCATAGTTAATGCTTACGAGCGTAATTTAAGAACACGAGGGACAGGCGCAAATGCTGGTGCTGCAGATGTATTAGAGACCTTTTCAATATACGGACGCGTAACAACAAGCTCACAAGAGCTTTCCAGAATTCTTATCAAATTCCCTATTACGGATGTTTCCACAGATAGAACTAACGGAGTCCTCCCGGCTAGCGGGAGTGTTAGTTTTTATTTACGAATGCACAATGCAGAGCATTCTAAGACAGTTCCAAGAGACTATACACTATCTGTGCTCACCGTTTCACAATCATGGCAAGAAGGAGTTGGCTTAGACCTAGAGGGTTATCAAGATTTAACATTTGGCAATGAAGGTTCTAACTGGATGAGTGGCTCAAACACTGCCAATACTGCTGCGTCTGCAACGCTCACGGCTTTAAGCAAAACAGCTGCCCAAGCAAACACCAGAACGCTTGTTATTACAGATGTTGAAAGTAATTCTGTTACATTTACCATCGACAACAGTATTTCCACTTCGACCGCTACAAAAATAGCTTTTGGAAATGCAAACAGTAACGCATCACAATTTGCCACAAATATTGCAGCTGCCATAAATGCAGCAAATACAGATGGAACATTGAACATCACAGCGTCTGCTTCTTCTGCGACAGTAACTTTAACAATGACTTCGCCTAGTATTGTCGCTATATCAGATATAGCCGGCACTGCAATCAGTGATAGTGTTATAACCGCCGCGAGTCAATGGTCCGGCGCCGCCGTATCGTATTGGACAGATATCAATGGTACTTTGTTGGCAGGCGGTTCTTATATTACAGGCGCCGAGCCTAACGGCGATCAACCCAACGCCGATGTCGATACTGAAATATTTGTTTTTAACCAGACTCTTACAACGGGGATAGAAGACCTTGAAATAGATGTGACTCCTGTTGTGGAGCAATGGATAGCGGGTACGTATTCGAACAACGGGTTTGGAGTTCGCCTATCTGCTAGTTATGAGGCTGATATTTCCGGCACCGCCGACCACTTAACCAAGCGCGTTCCAGGGCAGCTGGACTTGGGACAAGAGGACAGCACACAAAGTGTTATTTATAACCCCAGCGGCTCAACTAAATCATATTATACTAAAAGATTTTTTGGACGAGGAACAGAGTATTTCTTTAAACGACCAGTAATCGAGGCCCGTTGGAAGTCCACGACGCAAGACGACAGAGGAAACTTTTTCTTTAGTAGTTCATTAGTGCCGCCGGCTGAAAATCTTTATACCATATATTTTTACAATTATATCCGCGGACAATTAGTGGATATTCCTAATTTGGGAGCTGATGAGCGCGTATACGTTAGCATTTATTCCGGCTCTACTGGTGGTTTTTATGGTGATCAAGGTGGTGGCGATGGTGATGATCTGGCACCTTCTGACATACGACCCTCGGGTTCGCCCGCGGGAGTATACGGATCGATAAATAATACCGGAAGTATACAAGTTCTGTCTGCTGATGGCGATGGCGGCGATAACGCCAATGTGCGTACGAGTTATCCGACTGTTGTAACGGGCGGTATTGTGTCTACTGGTATTTATAGCGCTTCTTTTGCTTTCACCGGCGCAACGCTGTTAGGGAGTATATATGATGTGTGGTTTACTGGCAGTGATACAATCGCAAATGCTAATGATGCCTCGATACAATTTTTTACTGGTGCTATTAAATGCAACACTCTTCGCGCCCAAAATCATGCTAGCCGGCCCACGTATTATATGAATATCACAAATCTTAAAGATAAATATCGCGCAAATGAAAATGCAAGATTCAATTTATATGTTAGAGACAAATTTTGGAATCCGACAGTCTATACGGTAGCAAATACAAATCCGTCCACTACTAGTATTGTAAGCTCATCTTATAGAGTTTATAGAACTTTAGATGCTTATGGTGCCATCCCTTACGGTACCGGCAGCGACCTTCACACGTTAATGTCTTATGATGTTTCTGGAAACTATTTTGATTTCGATATGAATTTATTAGAGCCTGGATATGAATACGCATTTAAGTTTTCTTTCTACGATAACGCTCTCAAATCTTGGGTTGAACAGCCTGACGCGTTTAAGTTCAGAGTAGAAGATTATGAGTATTAAAAAGCTTTTTGGCTCTACGGATACATCACGAAACTATCTTTCCGACACTAGCAAGAAAGATGCGTTTAAAAATGTTGAATCGGCACAAAATGTTGCTGAGATTTATAAGAAACAACAAAGATTTGTTCCGCAAATAGATTATCTAGAGCCTAAAGACTTTGCTAAATATGGATCCGCGCGCCTCTATTATAATTCTGCGATAAATAGAATCGCTGATTATTATCCGTACGATGGTTCTGAATATGAAATTACAGAATTTCATAACAAGTCATTAGACATCGAAGAATATATATTCGAAAATCGCTATCCGCGCACAAATGGCTATGCACGTTTTAGCGCTAATGGGTGGGGAACGCGCTCATCGACCACCAACGGCTACGGTTTGCCACTGAGTCAAGAATATATTGAATTTACAGGCGGCCCACATACTATTGGTATTGTTGGAGAAAGTGATGCTTCTGAGGGTGTCGCCGTTTCAGGTAGCTCGATAGCAGCGTTATTTCCAGATGATAGTACTTCAAAAAGAACATATTCTAATGTTTATGATGAGACCATCTATACAACTGCGGGGCTTGAAAGTGGTTCTTATTTATCCGGCTCTCCGGGCTATCTTGGCGCCACCAATTATGGAACCGGTTCACGGGGGTCTAACTTAGAATGTAATTTCGATAAGGGCGTTACAATTGAGTTTTGGCTCAAGAAGGACGCTTTTGATACCGACCTGACAACTAAAGAAGTTATTTTTGACATATGGAACGACGAAGCGATTGCCCAACATGATTATGGACGTGTCTTGCTTAGCATCGAAAAAGCGCCCGGGGATCCTCCGTTTATATTAACAGTTTATAGCGGTTCAACTGGTTTTACCGATAAGCGTTTGGGAAGCAGTGAGGTCACGGAAGGAACATTAGCAAATAGCTCTTGGAAACATTATGCCATTACTATGCAGAATTCTGGTAGTAATTTTGTAACAAAATTGTATGTAACAGGGGCGCTTGATCATACAGATGCAACTTTTGCTGCAAATATAGGCACATTGCCGCCTAAAACAAGTGCCGGCGCAATGGGTGGCCGGATTGGGGCGCTGGCTGCGAGGGCCCCGGGCGGTGGCGCCGAAGGCGCCGGAAAACTAAGCGCCTCTTTGGATGAACTTCGTTTCTGGAAGGCTGCGCGCACATCCGACGAAATTGGTAGAAATTGGTTTACGCACGTAAGAGGCGGTACAAACACAGATATTTCTAACACGACCCTTGGACTGTATTACAAATTTAACGAGGGTATAACGGGCACTGCGAGCTTGGATAACAGTGTTTTGGACTACAGCGGTAGGCTTTCCAATGGAAATTGGGTTGGTTATGACTCGACAGTTAACACGTCGCCTGTACAAACTTTTGGTACTTACGGGAGAATGACTGGCTCTGCGATTGTCGAGTCAACTGCGTCTGCTACAGAATTTAAAGATCCTATTATAAGAAGTACGCATCCCGATGTTGTAACTCTTAAGAATGATCTATTGAGTAAAGGCGCCAACCATGATTTTTCAAATAATGCAGCTTTCAAAAGTTTGATTCCAAGTTGGGTTGTAGAAGAACAAGATAGTGCCCGCCCCGACGAACTGGTACCAACTTTTGAAAATAATATCGAGATGGTGTCTCACGTCATAGGAGCTTACTTTGACAAACTGAGACTTCAAATTAAAGCATTGCCATCGCTCAGGCACATGAATTATACAAGCGCGTCTCACACTCCAATTCCTTTTGCGCAACATTTACCGCAGTCGCTTGGCTTGTACATGCCAGAATTATTTGTTGATTCAACTGTTTTAGAAAGGTTCATGAATAGAAATCCCACAATGTTATTTGAGGGAGATTTAAACGAGACAAAAAATCTCATTTATCAAAATCTTTATAACAACTTAACGAACATCTATAAGAGCAAAGGCACAGAAAAAGCAATTAGAAATGTATTTCGTTGTTTCAATCTTGACGATAAATTAGTTAGATTGAATGTCTATTCCAATAATGAGATTTATGAACTCAAAGATAATCTTAGACAAACACTAATCAACAAAAAAGTACTCAATTTTAATACTGCCAGCAATATGAATGCGGTTGTATATCAAGCCAAAGCCCCCGCCGGCGGCTACGAGGACCCTGCGCAGACCCGCGGTTATATTTCTGGAAGTGCAGGCGCTGGTCTGCCGACTGGTAGTAATACATTGGGTTACGAATTACCTTATGGGTTTACACTAGAAACGGATATTGTATTCCCACATTATCCGTCCGAAGATAAAACATTCGCACGAGACTATACAGAAGTTTCATTATTTGGGATGCATTCTGCTTCGACTGACGATAAAGGTGATCGACCAAGTAATAATACATTATGGTATGCAAATGACAATGTTAGTTTTCAAGTATATGCCATTAAAGAAGATAAAGATTCTAAGAACGTATATTTTAAGTTAACTTCTTCTTTGACGCCCAGTTCAACCACAGACCTGGCACCGTTCCCAACACTCACTAGTAGCTATTTTAATGATGTATATGACGATACTCGTTGGAATATTTCAGTAAGATTAAAGCCAACCAATTTTGGTGTTACCAATATGGTTAGCGGCGCCATAAATAGTGATTATAAGTATGATTTAGTCTTTCAAGGTTTGAATTCGATGCTAGGCACAATTCAAAATAGCTTTACTTTAACTGCTTCTATTCCGCAAGATAAAGGCACAAGTTTCTTAACCTCTTCAAAGAGGTTGTATGTCGGCGCCCGCCGCCGCAATATTACTGGTAGTTATATAAGTGCTTCATGCGATGTATTATTTAATAACGCAAAATATTGGGGAAAATATGTAGATGATTCGACTTTAAAGCAGCATGCTCATGACTTAGATAACTCTGGAATCTCTGGTTCGTGGCGTAATGTCTCTCCTCTTGATGTAAATCTCACCGGTAGCGGTAGTGTTCTTAATTCAAATATGTTGGTTTTAGATTGGAGGTTTAACAATCTTACTAGTTCCGGTGAACGCGACGGGGAATTTTATGTGAGGGATTTTAGCTCAGGCTCTACACAGATAAAAGACCATTATGGATGGGTTGGCGAAATGGTCGGCTATCAGCACGGTGGTTCCGGCTCTGGTTGGCCCGATTCATCACAAAATATTATCGCAACCCAATCGATTAACGCGTTTCAGTTTATCAATCCTGAATACGCAGTTTCATCTGATATGATTAGGATTTTATCGAATGATGACATATATTTTGGAACATTTGAGACCCCACCAGACTATAGATATACCTTAGAAAAGAGCATGTACAACGCCATATCTGAAGAAATACTTGATTTCTTTGCCGGCGTTATTGATTTCCATAATATAATCGGAGAGCCAATCAACAGATATCGCGGAAGATATAAGAGGCTTGAAAAACTCAGAGAAATCTTTTTTAGGAGAATAGGCCAGAATTCTGGCAGTAACAATGATGGTGTCACATATGTAGAGGATTTTATTGAGTATTATAAATGGTTTGATGACGCCATTGCTGAAGTAATAGGGCAGTTATTGCCCGCATCTGCAAACTTTAATACAGACGCATATAATACAATTGAAAGCCACGTATTGGAGCGCAACAAATACAGAACTAAATTCCCGACAATAGAAAATAGAGACGTCGACCCAGAGTCGAGTACGTGGGGCTCGTTTAAAAAAACAGAGTGGTCTCCTCCGCCATCTTCACCTCGCCCCACGGATCGACATCCTAATTATTGGCGGTTTACAGCAGAGAGATCGGGTGCCGCAGGAACTCTCGGCGGTGAGATTTCTTCTGGCGATGGCACAGTTGATGCAATTAGAAATATTATTCGCGATATAGTAGCTGGGGAGCCAACAATGCCTTCAAGCTTGCCATTGTTTAGAGACGCGGCCGGCACCATATATCAAAAATCACAAGGTTCCACTAGAAAAAACAGCTTTGTAAGCCCCATTGCGACAAGAGATCAAATTATTGGCGGAGGCGTAAATTTCCCGGGTAATAAAAATATACACTTTACTTATAATGCTCTATACCCAGCCGGCCCCATCAACAGGGAAGATGGTGGCTATGTCCCATTGAATGTTTTATACGCGCTGACAGACGCGACCAATATGGTAGGTATCGATGAGGTCACTGCAAGGGTAAAAAACTTCCCAGAGAACAGAAAGCTCAAAAGGGTTCTTAAGACGGTCCAGCACGGCCGCAACTGGCAAGATGGTGGTGGATATTCTAACACGAAATCCACATATGCATTCCCATTCAACATCATGAGTTCTTCGGTTAAGACTGGTTTTAATGCAGCTGTAGTAAACAAGGCCACAGGAGGCATAGAAATTACTAATTTGCATAATGATGTATATGGTAATGATATGGAGGTTCCTTTGCAGGGTCCGTTTACAGAACATCATGTCGGCGGTCACCAATCGCGACATGTTTCACTAAACACGGGGTCTACGCTGGACACAATTTATACGCGACCCGAGGCATGGAAAATATTGCTAGGCAGGTGCCCCAATACTTCCGGCGCCATTGGTATGGCCGGCCCCGATTATCCTTGGCCCGAAGCTAATGATGACGGCGCAAATCCATATCCGGTAACAGCTTCACAAAAAGCAACTTATTATCGCGATGGTCTTACTAAAAAGCCTGTTAATATCAAAAACATTCGACAAACTACGTCTTCTGTATTGGGGAATTATAGTCATAATTTACAGGTTGTAAGCACCATAGGGGCTTCTTCAAATCCTAGGAGATGGCGCCAGGTGCCCACAATGCCGGATCCAATAGTTAACTTAGTTGATACCGTTAGGTCTTCTTCTACTAATGTTGTTAGTTTTTATTCAACTTTGCGCCGAAATGATGATTCGCACTTTGATTTTGATTTAGAATGGGCGCCCCCCGAAACCACAGGCTCCGACAACCAATCGATAATTGTGGGGCGTTTTGGGGCCCCCGGCGGTTTGGAAACAATGGCTCGTGGATTTTTAGATATTCGTGGAGCAGAATACTCGCCTTATAACTCAATAGCATATAGAAACCTAGGAGTTACCAAACCGTTTCAGAATTCAAGTTCAGTCTCGGAGGCTACTGGCTCCGGCTTGACAGGTCTCCGCGCATATGATCACTTAGGTAAAGACTATGGGACGCGCGTCTTGCTATCTCGCCACTCTGAAAAGTTTGGTAGAGACTCAAGATTTGAAACAGCGGAACCCGGCGCCACTTATAACCAGTTGCCGAATTTTCATAAAGTTCATCGCAATCGGGTCACAATCATTAATTCATCCTCGACGGGCTATTCTAGCGGCTCAGATTATGATAATGCTTACGTGTCTCGCCCTATCCCCAGAGCAGACAGACAATATTCTTGGATGAGTGCCACACTATTGGATACTAACGACATGAGAATGAATCAGTATGCGCCCACGAATCAAAGTGCGCCCGAATGGCGATTGGGTTATTTTTCGTCATCTGCTGATTTTGTTCCTTGGTTTACTTTCGTTAGTGGAAGTGATATAGAAACGACTACGGGGATATATCAGCCCGTCAATGGACGTTTAAATATACTTACATTAGATCCAGTCTCCGGAGGCACATCGTCCGATAACATTATAGGATTTCCTACTGCATCTAACAACACAAGTTATTTTAATTCTGTATTTATTGACGGACTGCCGGCGGCCGAGTCTGCTCGGATTACTGGCTCCACTGCCGGCGGAGGGCCGGCCAATTATTTCAATCTTTTGATGGCCAGAAGAGGCAATACTTTTGGATGGAACTGGAGAAAAATACACCAAGGACATAACCCTATTAACGTTAAAGAAATATCTGGCGCCAATATTTCAATAGCCAAAGATGCAACAGATAAGCTTACGTTATACAGATTAACTCCAGTAGCTACGAAAGGCAGACCTGTAGTATTGAATTTCGATGCTCCCAAATCTACAGAGAACACAACAGCCAACGGCAACGCTATAAACAATATTACCGTTAAAGCGACTGATAACAATTATAGAATTATTAGTAGTAATGCTGCTCTTGATAATTTCCTTATTAGAGGTGACATACTTAGGACGCCTTATAGTGTTATTACGCCTTATAAACAAATTTTATCATTAGCAAAGAGCGAGAAATATATGCTTCATTGGATCATGCGCTCTCAGGGTATATATCCGTCCGACTATAATGAATTTTATCAAACAACGTTTACTAGAACTGGTTTTGATAATAAATTCTGGAGAACAGGACGCGCAGATCGAAAAGAGAAGGCAAACAATTCATTTAATGTCCCCGTATCGCAAAGCAAGTGGTGCCTCGATGCACAGGACGATTTCGAAAGTCGAACGCGCGCCACGATGCCGAGTCCAAGCTATGTCGATAGCATTTCAAAAGATATTGGGCAGATCGTCTCCGGCGCCGCTGGCGAACTTCAAAACAACTATTTCTTTTATACCGATACGAGATTTTCTGTGGCGTATAACACGGATCCATATTCTGCATTAAAGCCGGCCGCGTTGATATCCCGCAAGTGCATGCTTACATCGCCAAAGGCGGTGAGCCCCTGGAAGAATATAGCAGAGGTAGGTGGCGATTGGAATAAAGGAGAATTTAATTCTGCTTCGATGACTAAAATTCCAGAACCATATGGTGGCGAGGCTAAATGGGAAGCAGACACTCAAGCGGGAATAATTACCAACGTTGAAGGAACAGCTTCCTTTGTGGCTGCGCCATCTAAACCATGGTGGGACAAATATGCTGATTTCCAGCACGATCTTAAGTTGGCCGCTAAAAATTATGCGATTATTCCAGAATTTAGAATTAGCGAACATGTTGAGGATTTCATCAGCCTCGGTATTTCAAATAGCACTCAATCTGGTTCTTTTAAAATACCAGGCACTGCACTTAGTAGTTCTGAAAAAACGTTTTATAAAGACTATTCGAATAGTGAATTCCTGACAGATTTCCTTAATATGCCTGCAGATACTTTACTGGACGCAAAAGAAATTAGAATGAAATGCGATGTGGCAATTAGGTTTAATCCTTATAAGGGTTTTTACCCAGCACAAAGAACTCTTGATTTGGTTAGCCAATTTTCTAGATCGTTTCAATCGGGCTTTCTTGGAAAAGCCGCCAACAAGGGTACTCTTAGCGGCGATGAGCTTGTTCAAACATCTGGTTCAGTATTGACTCCTTTGCTGCAACCATTATTTGCTCCGGGTATAATGTATAATAGCATTAAGTCCGGCATGGCGGTTGAATATCCGCTTTTGCTTGAGCCCTCAAGATTTGTCAGCATAGCGATGACAGCCTCCAATAAGACCACAGATAACCATGTTCTCACTTCAGATTCTCGCGGACAGACTGTAGCAGCAGAGAAATATAGCGGCGGTCGATGGCCTGATAAAACATTACCCTTTGAAGCCATAATAGACCCTGCTACATATATCAAAGATCTAAAGTTTTATAATGTTGAGCCTCATCCATCTTGTAGTTTGAATGTTACTTGTTCTTGGACTGGCGAAGCAGATTCGATATATTCAATGATGGCATCTAACTTCTTTGGTGCGGTCCCCAATTTCTTTTTGAAAGATGGAGGGGTTACAACATTAAAATCAGGAATTATTTCTGATAATATGAGATTTGAAAAGGGTGATGTGTTCGGCGCGAGGTTGATTCTACAACGTTCTACTACTGGAAAAAGAATTTATAATTTTGAGCTATCTGCTACCGGCGCCGGCGCAGCCTCTTGGGCAGAATATGGGTTTATTGCTTGGAGTGGTTCTGCATCCACAGGACGCCGCCTGGACTTTACTGACGTTGAGGTGCCGCAAGATCCGTATTTTAATCCTAATTTTGGACCCAATTTTACCCTATATAGTAACCCAACTTCATTTGGACCACCGGTGTCAGGGCGGCCGGGCTGGACTGGTGATGGGCACTCATCTGGTTCAGATATTGCTCAGCGTGGAAATACTTTTGGCGTTCTGGATAGTTTTACCGGTCACAATTGGCTGTATACGCCGCCATGTGCAGATGGCCAATGTTGGGTCGATTTTGTTTTTAGGCCGGACCCAACAGTAGATTATGATTTGCCGCGAATAATGACAGAAACCAGCGGTGTATATCGTAGAGTTGATCCTGGGCCCATTACTGGCTCTTTAAAGATGAAAGAATACATGCTTATTCCTGCGGCAAAAACCGGCGCATTGGACGTGGGGCCTCCATATGGCGGCGCTAACATCAATGATAATGCAATGCAACTAAGTGCAAGTTTTATTTTAGACGGAATTGAAACGGTAGATAAGCAAGAAGTAGATGAATTCGGGAACTTATCCGTTGTTAAAAATGAGAGTGCCGGCAAGAGATGGGTGATACAGTCTAAATGGGAAACGCCACATATGAATTTTTCTCCTGAAGGTATAAGACCAATTACCAATGCCAATGATACATTGACGTTGCCTACATATGCTTCTTGTTCTGTGCCGAGAGGAATGTGGCATCAATTTGGCGCCCGCCATTCAAACGCAGATGAGGGAATAACCATCTCATGGAATGATATTTCTGATACTTGGTTACAAGGTCATTATGATGTTACTATTAATGATACAATATATAACGATTTTAATGCCGGCAAGAATGGTCCAATAGTTCACAAGCAGATGCAATCATTAACCAAATTGCTTGGTTTTGATAAAAAACCGAAAAAGAGAATGGGAGAGCTGGCCGATAAACAAATAATTAAAGAATGTGTTGTCGCCGTTCCTTATATAATCGTAGGAAATGAATTGAGTGGTACCACCGGCCAGGCGGCAGTAGAACGCAAAAAGTTTATTAATATTCCAAAAAACCGGTGGAAGGCTGCGCTTGAAAAAGGTACCGCTGAGGGGGATTCTTTAGACACCGCCGGCGCATCAATTAGAAGGCTTAAACGCCTGTTTGATGATTACGTTTTTCCTCCCATGTTTGATTGCAAAAATAATCCAAATGTTAAACCAATAGTTATGTATGGGTTTGAGTTCGAATATGAACTCGATATTGAGGACCTCTCATATATCTGGCAGAATCTTGCGCCGAGAGATTATCAAAAGATACATTTGAAGAGCGCGTGTCAAGCACACAAGCTTTCTAAAAAAGAGCTTCTTGATAGTAGTGTATTAGCTAATGAAAATCTTCGTTGGATGGTTTTTAAAGTTAAGCAAAAAGGATTTCATGAATATTCTACCGTAGAACGATTAAAAGAAACAGCTAATATTGTAGACATTGTTGGTGAAGAAAAAACGGGATATCCAATCAAATTCAACTGGCCATATGATTTTGTCTCTATTGTGGAGTTGGCAAAAATAGAGACGCAAATATTGTACAAGAGAGACGAAGGTATGACCAGCGTAGATGACAATCACGCTCACACCTATGGCGTCAATGACGATGGCGTTGGAGAAACTTCATACAACGATGAACATTATCATGAGATAATAGACGGTATCGTTCAAGAAGCTGATGGGCATACACATTCGTTAGAAAGTGAAAAATGAGAGTATTTATAACAAGTGAGAATTTAAATGGCCAAATTTCTTAATAAAAAAGAACAAGTTTATGATTTAAAACTGACTTCTTATGGAAGGCATTTGCTTTCTATTGGAACTTTTAAGCCGACTTATTATGCCTTTTATGATGACAATGTAATTTATGACATACAGTATACGCGCTCGGGTAGCGTTGAGGGCCAAAACAACGTGAATAGGCGTGTTAAAGAGAGGACTCCTTATTTAGAAACTGCGATAATGTTTCGTGATACAGAAGAATCGCTTTCGGAGCAAAGCACTGATGCATTAAATTTTGAGGCCGACGAGACACCAACTACCACAATACCGGATAGAGACATTTTAAAATTTGAGTCTGCCATAGGAGATGCAATGTTGAGCGGCGATAGCAGAAGCGCGCCGGCGTGGAAAGTATTGATGATGCAAGGAGTAATTTCATCTTCTATCCACCATCAAGGCGCTCCATTCTCGCCGGCTTATGTGGGCGAGCCTCGCGACGGAATTCTTTTGCATTCTCACATTCCACAAATTAATATTAGTGCTAGCTACACTCTGAGCGTCACTGATAGTGAAACAGAGACAAACCCAATATCTGCCAGAGATTTGAGCGACACGACGGCATTATTTGCAGATAATATGGTCATACAGCTTCAAATGGAAGATCCTATTTTGTACTTTGAAGAAGTTAATACAAAAACATTAACAGAGAATTTTGATATTGAAGTATTTGAAGTTGTTAGTGGCTCTCGGCACGGAATTTATACTCCGACCTTAGCGAGAAAGTACTTTGAGAAACAGATCCCACAAATAGAAAATGGATTTATGTTGATGGAAACTCCTTTGAGCAATAATGAACAGGAGCTTACATCTGATAGTGTAGAGTATTATTTTGACATACTGAAAGACAAATCAGTCAACCAAACCATGGCATGCCAAGGTTCAGAAGAATTTAACAAAGAGTCTTATTATGTAAGTTTTGATTTTGACTGTGAAGAAGCAGCCACTACTGCTACTTTTTACGATATTTATGGAAGCGTGACGGAGCCTGAGATATGTCAAAGTTAATTTTTACTGGCGATACAACCAATAATTTTGGCAGGCTTTTGCCGGCGCCTTATGTTGATAAAATTTATATTAATGAGGAAGAAATAGATGGCGCCACCTATGCAACAATAAATCCAAAGATTGAAATTTATATTAAAGCAGATGTTAACGAAGATGTAACCACGCTTATAAGCCAATTGGGTGAGTTGAAAATATGGTGGTTGTGTGCGATGTCTTCATTAACAGATCTTGATAATGTAATTAATAGAGAACAAAATATTTGGGCTTTTATACTGGAACTGCAGGCGGGAACCATTATTGGTCGGCTCAGCGACGTCATTGAATTTTCAGATTTAGATGAACATCAAGTTATTTATGATGATGAAGGCAATAGGCTTTTAAAATTTACTTATTTGTCTGATGAACCACTGACGCTTCCTAATGAAGCCGACCCGGCCTCGGGCTTGAAGGCGTGGTCCGACAATGTTTCTGATGTTTATTTGTTTGCTTTTGCTAGTTTTGATGATCCTTTTGATACTTTTGATTCAAGTTATTGGAGTGGATATTCCTTCACCGGTGACGACAACCTTGATGATCGATTCGGTCGCTTCATGACTATCGAAACAGGCGATATTGCTTACGAACCAGTGTGGATCGATGACGAGCCAGCATGGGAAGAGCAAGTTATTTGGGTAGATGAGGACGATAATACGTATGATGACACTCCTTTGCAATCACTTGCTAGCAAATATTATTCAATCGATAAAGTAACTCATGCTGAAATTGTTTCCTCATTTGAAGATTTACTAGGAACATACGAAGCCAAGGCAGAAATTGATGATGATTTACAGAGTATAATGGATCAGATTTCTTATGTTCTTGAGGTTTATGGCGCTGCAGCCAACCTATTATCACAACTTAATATGCTGGGTCGTGCTTTCCCCGATAAAAGCAGCTCCACAAACACGGGGCTTCTTTACCTCGATTTTAAAGAAAAGGTTAGTGCAACTAATGCAGTAATTAAAACAGGCACAGAGATTTTTAGAAAGGAAGTTATCAATTCAAAAGTTATTGATGAGAGAACGGCCGCCATGGCCGTCTGGTCAACGGCTGACGAAGACCGCACCACTGACACAGACTTCGATGGCGATTTTGTAACCAATATGAAATTAGGCAGATCTTCGATATTGTACGCTGCATCTCGCGGCGACGACGCGGTGTGGAATAATTATGGGTATGTTTTCTTTGACTACGAGAAGGCGCTCTATGAAACTGCAGATATAGGTTATTATTTCAAGATGGACACTCTTTATAATATTTTAGGCTCTTCTTTCCTTAACGGTTATTTTCAATTATTGGCTGCCAAATACGAACGCGCCTATGAGGGGGATTTCGATGACTCCCCATTTATTAAAATGCAAAGCGAATTTGACGATGGCTACAAGATATCGCAAACAACTTGGACAGACACAGGAACAGAAAAAGAATGGACCGCGGATCATTCGGAGCCTTATATTTATAGCAGCGCAGATTGTGTTGCTCATTCGTTTGTATTATTGAGGAATTTTGAATTGGCTCGCGAGGAAGGGTGGGATGGATATCGTATGATGTGT